>OLOI01000145.1_pt1 | contig 72607 bp, 52 predicted proteins | sample 1672131 | NCBI WGS metagenome assembly OLOI01 (sample SAMEA3136651, study PRJEB25190) | human gut metagenome
CTTGCATGTGTTAGGCACGCCGCCAGCGTTCGTCCTGAGCCAGGATCAAACTCTTTCGTTTAATCCTTTATTCCTCAATCAGGTTTCCCCGACCAAGTTTCACTCATTCGGAATTACTGTCTTGTTTGCGTTGTTATTGTTCTGTATCGTTTTCAAGGTTCGTACCAGTCGCTCAGGCGCCTTTGAGGCGGCTCGCGCAACCAGCTTTGTTATCTTAACACAATTTCAGTCCTGCGTCAACCCTTTTTTCTTTTGTTTTTGGGATTTTTTCAAGACTTTTTAGAAAGACGAACAAATTTGCTGTATTTAGCAGTCCATTGTTCGTCGCTTCTGGGCGAACCTTTTCCGTTCATCATTTGCCTTTTGTCCGCCAAAAGAGCATGGGCATCCGCAGCCTTTCTCCGCCACGGATGCCCGATCCGCTCATTATCGCCAAGAAATGTGGCTGCCGCGGTCGTCCTTCTTCACAATCAGCTGATTTTCAATCTCGTCCTTCAGCTCCGAAACGTGCGAAATGATGCCAATCTGCCGTTGCTTGCCCGCCATTTCCTTCAATATATTGACTGCCTCGTTGCGCGCGTTGTCGCTCAGCGAACCAAAGCCCTCGTCGATGAACATCACATCCAGATGAATCGCCGCCGTCGCCGCCTGAATCTGGTCAGCCATGCCGAGCGCCAGCGACAGCGCCGCCATAAACGACTCGCCGCCGGACAGCGTGTTGACGGAGCGCGTCTTGCCCGTCACGATGGAATATACCTCCAAGTCTAACCCCTTGTTTTTGCCCTCGCCCGCGTCCTCGACGTTAATTAGCTTCAGTTCAAACTGCCCGTTCGACATATCCCGGAAGCGCCGATTCGCGTCGCGCAGAATTTTTTCCATATAGCTGCGCTGCACGAACGTCTCCAGATTCATCCGGTTGCCGCTTTCGGTGCCCGCCATCACGTCCGAAAGGTGCTGCGCGGTGTTTGCTGCCTTGCACGCATTCGCCAGCGGTTCGCGTCCCTCGCGCAGATCTTCCAGCACCTTTTCATTGTTCAAACGCAGGTGTTTCGCGGCTTCCAGGGCATTCGATACTTCCTTAAGCGCCGATTCTGCCGTCTTGGATGCCGCCTCCAACTTCGCCATATCCGGCTTTTCCCGCCCGGCAATTGCGCTCTGTGCCATCGTGCACTGTGTCTCCGCCGTGTTTTTCTTCTGGTCAAAGTCGTTGACCTTTTTCTGCAAGCGATCAGGCTCTTCTGCATCATAGTTCGCCGTCAGTGCCTGCCACTGCGCTTCATCCAGCGACTTTTCCGCTATCGTCTGTTGATACTGCTGGTTAAATTCTTCCGCATTCGCCTGTTTCTGCGGCATCTCCTCGTTCAGCCGCCGAATCTGCGTTTCGCAGTCCGTTTCCGCTTTCTGCGCCTGACGTTCTTTTTCCGTAGCCTGACTTGCCGCTGCTTCCGCCTTTTGCTTTGCTTCCTGCGCCTGTGTGCGCTGTGCCACCGCATCCTCGCGCGTGCGGTACGTCCCGCCGGACAGTTCTTCCTGATGCAGATTCCACGTTTTTTCTGCTTCAGCCTTTTTCACTGCGGTGGATTTTGCCGTCTCCTGCGCGTCGGCTGCTGCCTTTTCCAGCTTTTCGCGCTCTGCTTTCGCGCCGTCGAGATTCTCCCGCACTTTCTTCAGTGCGTCCACCTTCGCCTGAACCGACTTCGACGCGCTTTGCAGCTCCGGCAGCCACGCTTGCAGCATTGCTTCTACGTCCGCCGCCGTTGCCATCGGCACATTTTCGCGGATGTTCGTCGCGTTCTCTACCAGCTTTTTTTCCGCTTCTTCAGCGGCTTTTTGCCGCTCTGTCAGCTTGACCTGCGCCGATTCCGATTCTTTTGCTTTCTCTTCCTGCGCTTTCGCCGCGTCATCCGCCGCCTTACGCCGCTGATCCAGCTCCCCACGGTTCAGCTGCTGATTTTCCTGCGTGAGCTGGCACGGCGCGGGATGTTCCAGCGCGCCGCAGACCGGGCAAGGCTTTCCGGGCGCAAGTTCACGCGCCAGCAAGCCCGCCTGTGCGTTCAGGAACGCCAAGCGATAATCATCATATTCATTCTGTGCCCGCTGATATTTTTGCGTTGCGCTGGCATACGCGTCCTTCGCCGCCGCTGCTTGCTGTGCTTTCTCCTGCACGTTTTTCCGGCTGCTTTGCAATTCCTCCAGCGATTTTTTCAGGTCGCGATACTGCTGATTCTGCTGCTTGCAGACCTCATAAGCAGCTTCTGCGCCCTGCAATTCCGCCTCCTGCTTCCGCCATGCGTCTTCCTGCTTCTTGAAATCATCCAGTGCTTTCTTGGCTGATTCCGCATCCGCCTTCGCCTTCGTATCCGCTTCTTCCGCCTGACGCAGCGCCTTTTCCGCCTTTTCCATCGCAACAAAGGTTTCCAGTGCCTTTTCGACCTTCGTTTCAACCTCCGCGCAGTGCGTTGTTGCCGCATCCTTCGTCTTTTCCATCTGCTGATGAAGCGCCGCCGCATCCGCCGCCGTCTGTTTCAGCCGCGGAAGTTCCTGCTGCTTCGCTGCCAATTCCCGCTGTGCATCCGTCAATGCCTTCTGTGCATCCTTCATGCGCTGATACTTCGGTTCGATTGCCCACGCATCGCGGATTTTGCCAATCAGCCCGCGCTTTTTCTCGATTTCATCCGCCTGTGCCGCGCATTCTTGCAGTGTCTTTTCCGCGCTCTCCAGTTCTTCAAAGCGCTTCATCAACGGTTTCGCGGCTTCGATGCACTTCATGCACTCGTCGCGGTCTTTCTGCGCCGCCGTCTGCCGCAGCGCCAAGTCGCCCTGCTGCAGCTGCAATCGTGCACACACGCCGGACAGCACCTCCGCCAGCGTATCCACCTGTTCAGGCTGCAATTCTTTTGCAGTGATAACCGTGCCTTTCGCCGCTTTCAGCGCCTGTGCATCTTCCTCCGGCAGCCCCTCCGTCACCGCTCTCCCCGCAAAAAAGGACATATTCGCCCGCTGGCTCTTCGCCGCGGTGTTCTTCTCCTTCGCCAGCGTCTTCAGGCGTTCGCTCAACTGATAATAGTAGTCCGTTTTCAGCAAATCGCGCAGCAGCGCCGTCTTTTCCTTGCTGCCCGCGCGCAGGAAGTCCATAAATTCCCCCTGCGCAATCATCACCACTTTGCGGAACTGGTCTGCCGTCAAGCCCACAAGCTCTTCGATTTTCCGGTTCGTTTCCGACAGCTTGCCCGGATACTGCGACCCATCCGGCATCAGCAGCTCCGCCGTCTCGCCCTCTTCCTGCTGCTTTGCACCTGTTCGCTTGGCGGGGCGGATGTGCCGCGGCGTGCGCGTAATCTTGTACGTTTCCTCCTGCCCATGCTGATGCGCCGTAAAGACAAGCGACACAAGCGGCTTGTCATTCCGCACGTCCACAAACTGGCTCAGCAGCTCGTTTTCCTTGCCGCTGCCGTTTGTGCTCACTTCGCCGTAGAGTGCGAACATCATTGCATCGAAAATGGTGGATTTGCCCGACCCCGTGTCGCCGCTGATGAGGAAAAAATCGCCGCCCTTTTGGAAGTTAATCTCCGTTTTTTCGCCATAAGAGCCAAAGGCCTGCATCGTCAAAAGAATCGGTTTCATGCGTCTTCCTCCTTCATGGCGTTCATGACCTCCGTCAGCAGCGCCTTTTCCTCGGCGTTCAGCCGCTCGCCCGCAAATTGCAGACACAGCTCGTAGGGGGAGAGCGTTTCCGTGCGCTCCTGCAGGGCTTGCAGCTCCACCGTTTCCTCGCGCTCGCGCCGAAGCTCCAGCAGATTCGGATACCTCTCCCGCAGCAGTTCGCGCAGACCCACCATCTCCGCCGCCTCCGCGTCCGTCACGCAGATGGACACGAAATCCTCGCTCGTGCCGGACAGCAGCGCTTCCCGCGTCGCGCGCAGCTTCCGCACCTGATGGACGGGGTGCAGCGGCAAAACCGTCGTCTGCACGTCGCCTTTCGCGCCCATTTCCACCATCAAGATGCCCTTCTGCTGGTTTTCCTCGCTGAGGGAGTAGGGCATCGGCGTGCCGCAGTAACGCAGCGTTTCACTGCCGACTTTCATCGGCTTGTGGATGTGCCCCAGCGCGGCATAGTCAAAATCCGCAATCATCGACGCGGGAATCGCATCCAGATTGCCGACCTGCCGTCGTTCATTATCCGCACGTTCAATATCCGCCGCGTCACTACCGTCAGGCAGGAAGAACTGATGGCTGACCAGCACATTCCGCTCATTGGGATTCAACGCCGACAGCGCCAGCAGCCCTGCAAAGGCTTCTGGATAGCTTAAATTGTCGTCGTTTTCCTTCGTTCCAACCGACTTGCGCAGCATACCCGGATTTACAAACGGCAGCAGGTAGAAATTCACCGCACCGAAATCGTCCGTCAGGGTGACGCGCTCGATGGTTTCGCCCTTCTGCATGGGCGGATTGCCAATCATGTGGATGCCGCGATCAGACAGTTCGCTGCGGAAGACATCGAGCCGCTGCGCGCTGTCGTGGTTGCCGGAAATCAGCATGATTTCGCCGTTCGGGAGCGCCGCGCGGAGCTGCGTCATGAAGTCGTCAAACAGCGCAACCGCTTCGACAGGCGGCACGGAACGATCGTAAATATCTCCCGCGAAAACAACGGCGTCGGGCTGATACTGCCGGGTCAGCGCGACGATTTCATCAAGAACTGCCTTCTGATCTTTCAGCAGGTCATGCTCGTAGAGCTTGATGCCCAGATGGAGGTCGGACAGGTGGAAAAAGCGCATAGACTGCCTCCTTTTGAAATTACGAATTTCTGCTGACGGTGTGTAATTCACCATTTTTCGTGCTTGTCAGCATCTTTTTTTGTTTCCATTATACAACATTACAGGAATTTGTCAACTTCGTTTTCCGTTTTGCTTTTCGCACATGAAAAAGGGCTGTGAAAGAACGGTTTGTCCTTCCGCAGCCGCTTGTGCAATTATACTATTTCCAGATAAAGCAGTATGATTAGTCACCGAACGAGATGCCGATATTCCGGGCGGTCGTAATCATCGTGTTGTCCGGCGGAACCAGCTTCGGCACGCCGGCAATGTCGGAGAGCTTGTTGTGGGTGATTTCGTTGCCCTTCAGCGCCACGGTTACGCCGTACACGCCGTCGCGGATGAGTTCCGCCGCGTGGACGCCAAACTGCGTGGACAGCACGCGGTCGTAGGCGTTCGGGCTGCCACCGCGCTGGATGTGACCCGGCACAACCGCACGCGCTTCCACGCCCACGAGGTCGCGGAGCTGCTGCGCTACATACGCGCTGGACGAGAAATGTTCCGCCGCGCGCTTGGCTTCGCGTTCCTTCTTGCCCATTTTTGCTTCTTCAGGGGTCATTGCGCCCTCAGCCACGGCGATAATCGTGAAGCCCTTGTTGCTCTTGGCGCGGCTCTCGACGACCTTGGCAACCTTTTCAATTTTATAGGGGATTTCGGGAATCAGGATGGCATCCGCGCCGCCCGCCACGCCGGAATACAGCGTCAGCCAGCCCGCCTTGTTGCCCATGATTTCCACCACCATGCAGCGCCCGTGCGACGCCGCCGTGGTGTGAATGCGGTCGATGACCTCCGTCGCAATGTCCATCGCCGTGTGGAAGCCGAACGTGAAGTCCGTGCCATAGAGGTCGTTGTCAATCGTTTTGGGCAGACCGATGACGTTCAGCCCTTCCTTGGAAAGGAGGTTCGCCGTCTTGTGCGTGCCATTGCCGCCGAGGGTGACAAGGCAGTCAAGTTTCAAATCCTTGTAGGTCTTTTTCATGGCAGCAACCTTGTCTACGTTATCTTCGCCAATCTTGCGCATATCGCGGAAGGGCGTGCGCGCCGTGCCAAGAATTGTGCCGCCAAGGGTCAGGATGCCGGAGAACTGGCTGCGCTTCATCTCCTGATAGTCGCCCGTGATGAGACCCCGATAGCCGTCGTGGATGCCGACAATCTCCGCGTCAAACAATTCATACGCCGCGCGGGTCACGCCACGGATTGCCGCGTTCAAGCCGGGGCAGTCGCCGCCGCTGGTCAGAATACCGATTCTTCTTTTCATTGCCAAACCTGACCTCCTCTTGATTTTTGCTGGATTCAAGCGTATTATAACATGGTTGCAGGCAAATTTCCACCGTCATTTTGACGAAATTGCCCGTTCTGTGTCTAGCGTGTGTTTCTAAAATGAGACCGATGCAGTTTCGAGCAGATTTTCTTGCAATTCAAGGATGAAAACCGAAGGTTTACTGGCGGTAAATCGAGGTTTGAAGACGCGGAAGTGCAAGAAAAGATGCCGAAAATGCTGCCGGGCGAATTTAGAAACACACGCAAATTGCGGCGTTTTTCTCCATCCATCACGCCGAAAAAGGAGGATTTTGCCCATGTCGAACAAAGCGCGCGTCCTCAAGCACCTGCAGGCGCTTAGCATTCCCTGCGAAGTTTACGAGCATCCCGCGGTTTTCACCATGGAGGAGTGCCTCGCGCTGCCCTACGCCGCGCCGGATGTCACCTTCTGCAAGAATATTCTGCTGTGCAACCGCCAGCAGACGGCGTTCTATCTGTATGTGACCCTGCCGGACAAGCCTTTCCGCACGGCGGACACAAGCAAGCTGCTGCATTCCTCGCGATTGTCGTTTGCGCCATCGGAATGTCTGCCGACGATGCTGGGGCTGGAATCAGGGAGCTTGTCGCCGCTGGGACTGTGGTTTGACGAGGAGAAGCGGATTCAGCTGGTCTTTGACCATGATGTGAAGCGGGAAGGACGGATTGCGTTCCATCCATGCGATAATACGGCGACGGTGGTGTTTGCGCAGGAGGTTTTCTGGACGCAGGTCGTGCCGACATTGGGGCATGAACCGATTTGGCTGTAAAGGAAGAAGAGCATGTGCCGCGGTTTGCAATGCTATGCTGCAATGGGGAACAGTCCTGATATATCCGCTTTTATCCTTCGGGGGTCATTTTTTTCATTGCAATCAGCGTTGCCAGCATGATTAAAGGGAATATACAGCCCGTCAGCAGACCCGCCTGAAGATTATCTCCGGCATGCTGCGAAAAATATCCCACCACACTCGGCCCAAATGCGCCGCCCATGTCCCCTGCCATTGCCAGCAGCGCAAACAGCGCCGTACCGCCTTTGGAAATCCTCGGAACAGTGATGCTGATGCTTCCGGGCCACATAATACCCACTGAGAAGCCGCACATGACACAGCCAACTAAGCCCCAAATCGGCATTGCAGATAGACCGGCCAAAAGATAGCTCACGACGCAAATAACGCCCGATATAAGCATAAACTTTATCAAATCTATCTTTTCTCCGAATTTGCCATACAGCATACGCGAAATTCCCATTGTGGTTGCAAACAAGCACGCCCCTGCCAAATCGCCGACAGATTTCGTTAATCCTAATGCGGATTCTGCAAAAGCTGATGCCCACTGCGCCATTGACATTTCAGATGCTCCAGCACAAATCATAAGGATGATTGCAGCTGCAAAAATAGGCTTTTTCAGCAATTGACGCAGCGACATTCCTTGCCCGTCTTCTACCAAACGCTCAATCGGACAAGTAGCAAAATTGTAGATATTATACAGCGGAATAATTGCCCATACGCAAGCCAGTATCTGCCATTTGTCGATGCCGAAAATTGCAAAGTACAGCGTAGAAAGCAAAATCACGCCCACACTGCCCCAGCAATAGAAAGAATGAAGAAGGCTCATCACCTTTTCCTTATGTTCGAAGGGACAGGCTTCCACAATCGGACTGCACAGTACCTCAATAAGGCCGCTCCCGAATGCGTAAAAAAACACGCCGATCAGTATTCCGATATAGGGCGATACGATATTGGGTAAAACCGCAATGCCAATCAGACCAAGACCAGCTAACAGCTGCGACGCCACAATGGACTTTCGGTAGCCAATAGCATCTACATACTTTGCGCATATTAAGTCTACGACCAATTGCGTCACATAGAACACCGCAGGAATTAAGGCAATCTGACCCAGCGAAATGTTGAAATCAGAATGAAACGACCAAAAAAGCAATGGCGCAAAATTAGCGGCAATTGCTTGCGTGATGAGGCCAAGATAGCAGGCTCTTAATGTTTTGCTGTAGTTCTTCATGACTCGAAGCGCTCCTTTCAGAATTCTCTTGAATAATATCACGTCTATTTGGGAATAGCAATTGACTTTTCCACCTTATTGTTGTACAATATCACAATACAAAGGAGGTTGGCATATTTGGAGAATAATAACGAATTGAAAATCATCACAGATGAAACGCTCATGGAAAAGCGAAACCACGGTCAACCGGCATTTCCGTTCCAATACTATCTGGAAGACATCTGGGATTTCGACTTTCATACGCTCGGTTGGCATTGGCATCAAGAAATTGAATTTGTTTATGTGCAAAGCGGCGAAGCACACTGCTGTGTCGGAAAAGATCGTTTTTCTCTGCCAGCAGGCAGCGGCTTATTTATCAATACGAAAATACTACATCAATTTACAGCAGAGCACCCCACCGCGATACCTAATATTGTTTTTTCTCCGGTGCTGTTAGCTTCACCAGAAAGTTTTGTATATCAACAATATGTTAAGCCATTGCTTGTTTCCGACATTCCCTATTTGGTTTTTGAGCCGCTTTCTTTATGGCATAAGGAGATACTTTCACTGCTGAATCAAGTTTTCAAAACACAAGAGCAGCCAAATTTCAGGGAGTTGACAACTTTGCGACTGCTGACCTCCATTTGGGAAGTGCTGTATGAAAATATGGAATCCAGGCTTCAGCAGGGGCAGCCTGTTAAAAGAGACCTCAATGCTTCTCGCCTGCAAATGATGATGAGTTTTATTCATAGTCATTATGCTGACCAGATTTCCCTTTCTGATATTGCAAATTTTGCCCATATAAGCAATAACAGTTGTATGCAAATCTTCAAAAATGGCATTCGCCAGTCTCCAGTTTCCTACTTAATACAGTACAGACTGAAAAAAGCCGCTGAACTGCTGGCAAACACGGAAATGAAGGTTGCGGTCATATCAGAAGAATGCGGATTTCACGATGTCCCATATTTTTACCGCAAATTCAAAGAAATTTACGGAATCTCTCCAATTGAATATAGGAAAAGCAACCTGTAATAGCATTTCCAGATAAGAAAGTGCCGAAATCCCCCTCAAATTTCCCTTTTCCGGGAATTTTCCTCCCCCTTCGTTCGTTTCATACGCAGGGCGCACATTTCCAGCCCTCATCCACCCCGGAGAAAAGGAGCATCACCCACATGCAGCACATTTGGAAAGTCTTGCTGACCTCTCTGCTGATTTTCGCCCTTGCCGCCACCGCTTGCCTCGCCGAGGACAGCGAAGCGCAGTATCAGGCATATTCCTACACCACTTTCAGCCTGCGCCGAACGCCCAGCGAGAATGACCGCGGCATCAGCGTGCAGAAGAAGACAAAAATCCTCATTCTGGAATGGGATGACGCGTGGTGCAAGGTGCAGGTCGGCAATAAGGTCGGGTATGCCAAACCGGAATGGCTGTACCGCGTGCAGTCGCTGGATGCGCTGCATTATCCCCTGCAAAATCTGCCGCATCGCATGAGCGGATATGTAGAATTTTCGCAGGATACGCTGATTTCGGGTGGAAAATTCAAAGGCTGCACCGCGTCCGCCGGGCAAATCTCCTGTGTGGAAGCACAAGCGGACGGCACGTACCTGCTGCCCGTCTGGCGCGGCGAGATGCAGCTGGCGGACGAAATCGGCACCTATCATCCCTTCGCGGATTGGGAGACTGCCGAACCCGGCGACATCATCGGCGGCTTCACCACCTTCTACGGCGACCAGCAGGGGCAAGGCAAGGCAGCGGCGCGCGAGCACAACATCAGCGAAGGGGTCAAGCGCATTGACGGCGTGACGGTGGAGCGCGAGGAAACATTCTCCTTCAACGCGCTGTGTGCGCCATACCGCCATTCAAACGGCTATGAGCTTGCGCCGAATGTCAGCACGGACGGCTTCGGGTACGGCGGCGGGGTGTGTCAGGTGACGACGACGCTCTACAACGCCGCGCTGACGCTGCCGCTGCAAATCGAGGAGTGGGCACTGCACAGCAAGCAAGGCGCGGTGTATGTGCCGCAGTTTTTTGATGCCGCCGTGGGCAATTACAGCGACTTCACGTTTGTGAATCTGCTGCCGTACGGGGTGCAAATTCATGCATCCGCGCAGAACGGCGTGCTGACGGTGCTGTTTTGCCGCGCGGAGGAAGATTCGCAGTGAAAAAATGGTTCTTCGCGGAAAGTAGGGGGAGCAAACAAGGGCTTAGGCGAAGCACCAAAAAGCTGCACGCGGAAGGAGCATGAAAGCGCGACCAACTCAATCGCGAAAAGGGGTCAAGGGGCAATTGCCCCTTGCAGGGTCAAGGGACAGCGTCCCTTGTGGGGTTTGGGGCAACGCCCCAACAGTTCCACGGGCGACCAGTATGCCAAACGCGCTCAACAAAGGTGCAGGCAGCGAAGCGTCCCTGCCAGTAACTCTGCGCTCCCTCAGGAGCGCCCCCAAGCTGCTCTTCCCCAAGATTCCGTGAAGAACCGAAAAAATCCACATGAAAAGAACCGGCATGTCCCGCCCTTGACGCGGATGTGCCGGTTCTTGTTTTGGGCATAGTTTGCCCGTCGGATACCATTGACTGCTCTGCGAACCTCAGCGGCGGCGGCGCATCACGTCATCCGCCACTTCCAGCGTTGCCGCCAGTGCGTTGTTGACGCGCTTCATCTCGCTCAGGTTATAGTCGCGCGGCCAGCTCATCATTTGGTCGCGTATTGCGCCACGAATGCGCTCTACCATTGCCTCGCCTTCCGGCATCAGCCCGACAAGCACCTTGCGCCGGTCTTTGTCGCTGCGCTGGCGTGAAATCAGCCCCCGCGCGCAGAGTGTTTCCACCAGCGGCGTCACATTCGGCTTGGCGATGCACAGCCGTTCACTGATTTCCCCAATGCTGATTTTCCCCTCGCGCAGCACGCAGAGCACCAGCAGGCTGGAAATCGGCATCCCCAGCGAATGCGCAATGTCATCAATGCGCAGGAAATACTTCGGCATTTTGTAGAGCGCCTCGAAGAGATTGTCTGTCATTCCCTCCATGAGCGCGGTATCGTCCGTCCAGACCTTTGGCATTCGTAAATCCCTCCAGTTTTCGTGAATCTCGGATAAATGATAATTCAATCCACGCTCCCCGCACAGGGAGTGACACCTTGCAGCTTGCGGAGGACAAAACGCTTGCGATTGAAACGAAGGGTCGCAAGAAACATCCCGCGTTTTCATGTCGTTGCGCGATGCCGCTATTTCTCGTTTTCCCTCATCATCTTTATAATAGCATACTTATTTTCAGCGTGCAAGCGTGGTTGTACACGCTTTTTTGTGTTTTGCGAATTCTTACCTGTACTTTTTTTGTACTTTGCAGGCAGCCGTTGTTATACTATTTCCAGATAAGAATGCGCCAAGATGCGCCGAGAATTTTTCATTCTGGCTAACGTGAATGAAACGCAGCGTAGCAGCGCTACGCTAAGTGGAATGAGCGGACGCCAGAAGGGAAAAGGCGCAAGCAGATGGCGCAGGTGAATCTGGAAATAGTATTAGGTTCTTATTGTCCTGATAATTTTTCCTGTTCGTTTCCCGCGTTCCCTTTTTGCCCCTCCCGAATCATTTTTTCACACCGCCGTACCAGTTCTTCCAGCTGATTCAGGGATTCCGTCTGCGTGTCTGCCAGTCGGGCAACGACGGTATTCATGTAAAACTGCTTGTATGCGCGCAGAACAAACGGATGGGTAATGCAGCTTTCCCGGTGGTCAGTGCGCAGGTCGTATCCGCTGCCGGATGACATGGTGATGAGCGCGCGCCCGTCATACAGCGCGACTTCGCCCATGGTGTACGGCAGCTTCTCCTGCGCAAAATAGAGGTGGAAAAACGGATTCTCGCGCGCCTGCTGCACCAGCACATCGAGGATTTGCTTGCGTTCCTTCGGCGTGAAATTGCGCAGGAAGTGCAGGTGGTCGCTTTGCCGCCCGGTGCGGACAAATTCCTCCATTGCCGCCTTGTTCAGCACAATGTATGTCGGGCGGCGGCGGCGCATCATGTTCGTCATCCGCGCCTGATGGATTTCCGCCAGTGCCGTCACATTCGGCTCGTACTCCTCGCGCGTCATCCCCATCCGCGCAAAACCCTCCCGCACAACCGGGTAGAGCACCTCCAGCGGGATATACTGGAACAGCACGTCCGGGCGAATGTAGTAAATCGCCGCGCCATGCTCCATTTTGCAATACTGCTGCGTGTAGACAATGAAGTCCGAATTTTCATCGTTCAGCTGCCATAGCAGGCGTATGGGGGAAAAGCGCTCACGGTCGCAAAGCACCTTCCGGCTCATCCACAAATCCTGCGTAGACATGACCGTTGCGGTAAATTCGTTCTTTCCCAGCAGAAACAGCGCCACGGTACTTTCCGAGCCATCCTGATGCATCACATGGAAGGTCATCTGTCCCGTCCTGTAATGTGCCAGCCGCTCCTGCGGACAGTTTTCCGCATCCACCAGATAGGCATGATAGCACGGCTGATCCACCATCGGCTGAATGCCCACGAGGTTCGAGACAATTTCGTCCTCCCCCGCGTAGATGAAGTGGTCGATACGCACGATCACCCGCTGCGCAACAGGGTGGATTGCCTCCTGCAATTGCCGGAACAGGCCCAAATCACAGCAGCCGAAAAGCAGTGCGTTCACCTTGAGCGCGCCGCAGAACAGCACTTGCAGATAATGCAGGAAGCTGTCCTCCTTTTCTGCACCAAGCGCGTCCAGATAGCAGACCTTCGCGGGGGAAATCGGCTCACTGAATGCGCCGACGAGCTGCATCAGCGCCTGACGGCTCTTGTACTCGACCGCTCCGACAGCGTCCATCTCCAGTGCACGATCCAGCGCCGCCCACTGAGCCTCCGTCAGCTGCTCCCCCATATGCTTGTGGAAGCTCTCCAGGAAACGGCGGTTCAGCTGCGGCGACGTTTTCCCCTTGAGGATGCGGAAGATGCTGTTTCGGCTGCGCATTTCCAGTCGGCGCGCAACTTCTGTCGCCGTCAGTTCCGTTTCGTTCAGCACCCGCTGGAGGCACTGCGCAAAAGCAAGATGCTCGTTCACGCTTCGCCTCCTTCTGCCGCCATCCACGCTTTAAGGTAACACCGCACAAATGCAGTGGTGTCTTAACAGGATGGTCTGCGTTTCTTCCTACTTTGACCCACAATTTTATTTTACCACTTGCCAACAATTTGTCAAGCATTTTTGCAGCAGATTTCTACTTCCGATAAATCAGTGCGCACTTTTATTCTCATTCTGTTTAATAATGTGCACCACCAGTCCAATTTCGCAGTTTTCATGCAGTATACTAATAAAACAGTTATTTTTCTTTACAACTTTCCTGCCACTATGCTATAATAATAATAATAATAACAAAGGAGGAATTTCCCCCATGCAGAAAAAGCATATGGAACGTTGCCTATTCGCGCTGATTGTTCTGCTGATTTTCGCGCTGACCATCTTTGGGTTGTATCGCGTGACGAAGCATTCCGCTGCGCCTGCCTCGACCACCATCCCGACCGCGTCTCCTGCGACATCCCCTGCCGATGTTCCGACTGCGACCTTCTCGCCCACGCCCAAACCGTCGCCGACGCCCGCACCGCCCGACCGCGTGGATTCCTATGCTGTGCAAGGCATAGAAGTCGCGTCGCATCAGTCGGATACGATGCACTGGCGGATTGAGCGCATCGAGCAGGAGGGCGCCGTCTGCTATCTCACAAAAATCTATCTGCTTGACCCCGGCACGCAGATTCGCAAAGCCACCGCGAATTGGGAGCACGATATCCAGTATCCTGTCGACATGGCGGCGAAAATTCCCGACGCAACGCTGTTCATCAACGGCAGCGGCTACGTCAGCCCCACCTTTCCCGAAATCCCGTCAAATTACCCCGGCAGCAGCCCGGATTACTACTATACGCCGCTGGGCAGCGTCACCGTCACGGATGGGCAGTTGTTCCGCCGCCTGACCGGCGTGCCGTACTACGGGCTTTCCCTCACCCGCGACGGGCTGCACATGCACGTCGGCGATGACCCGGCGGATGTGCTCGCCGCCAATCCCACACAGACGTGGTCATTTTACGTCGAGTGCCCTGTCATCCGCGACCATCAGTCCATCCTCGACCCAAACTGGCGCTTCACAACCGCGCCCGCCATGCGCACCATCATCAGCTGCATCGACGAGCACAATTTCATCCTGCTGACAGTCACGCGCGACAGCAGCAGCGCCCTGACCATGCGCCAGTGCGTTGACTACCTGCAATCCGCCTTCGACCCGCTTTGGACATACAATCTGGACGGCGGCCCGTCGATTGCGCTGTACTACCGCCTTTCGCCGGATGATGACTGGGTTCGCGTTGCGGGCGGCACAAGCAAGGATGCGGACATTATGGCGTTCGCGGACTAAAGGCACCACCGCACAATTCGGCGGCGCGTCTGGCGATGTCTTTTCCGCCATCTGCGGCATGCAAATTTCTCGATTTACCGCCAGTAAACCTTCGAAATTTGCATTTGCATCTGACGAAAAATCCATTCGCCAGCCGACCACCTCATTTGTGCGGTGTTACCTAAAATCTAATCCACAATTTACGCACACAAGGAGGATTTCCGATGGCGAGCGTGCTTTTACTCAACGGTTCTCCCCACGCGCACGGCGCAATTGACCTTGCCCTGACCGAAGTCGCCCACACCTTGCAGGAATGCGGGCTGACGACTGAAATCGTCCACGTCGGTCAGCAGGACATTCGCGGCTGCATTGCCTGTGGGCGCTGCGGCGTGCTGCACCATTGCGCATTTGACGATGCCGTAAACGCCCTCGCCCCGAAGTTCGAGGCGGCGGATGCGCTGATTGTCGGCTCGCCCGTCTACTACGCCAGCGCGAACGGCACGCTGACGAATCTGCTTGACCGCCTGTTCTACTCCACCCCGTTCGACAAGACGATGAAGGTCGGCGCGGCGGTTGTCTCCTGCCGTCGCGGCGGCGCAAGCGCGACGTTTGACCAGCTGAACAAGTACTTCACAATTTCCGGAATGCCAGTTGCATCGAGCCAATACTGGAACAGCATTCACGGCAACAATGCGCAGGAAGCCGCGCAGGACGCGGAAGGGCTGCAAGTCATGCGGACGCTTGGGCGAAACGTGGCGTTTCTGGTGAAAAGCATTGCTTTCGGAAAGGAAGCAATGGGGCTGCCGGAGAAGGAGAAACGGGTCGGGACGAATTTTATCAGATAAATCGTATCATAGCAAAAAAGGCTCAAGGCGTGATGTTCCTTGAGCCTTTTTTGCTTATTCTGCTGATTTTTCCGCGTGTTTATCCTCGTTTACTCCTCCGCCGATAACGCTTCCCACTCCGCGTATCGGCGCTCAATCTCATCTTTCTTCAGCTGATACGCTTTCGCCAGCTGCGCCGCCTTCTCCGCATCCTGATACGTCGCCGGATCAGCGAGCTGCGCCTCCATCTCCGCGGCTTCCTCCTCCGCGGTCGCGATCGCCTTTTCCGCCGCGGCAATCGCGTTCTTCTTCTCCCGAATGCGCTTCTCTTCCTCCCGCGACTTGCGCTTTTCCTTATCCATCGCGGTTTTCGTCATGCCTGCATTTTCGCTGTCCGGCGCTTGCTGGCGATTGATTTTCTCAAAATAATCGTCGTAATTGCCCAAATACTCCTTCACGCCGCCTGCTTCCAGCACGCACACCTTCGTGGCGAAGCGGTTGATGAAGTAGCGGTCGTGGCTGATGGCGAGAATCGTACCGGGGAAGTTTTCGAGCGCGTCTTCCAGCACTTCGCGGCTGTCCATGTCGAGGTGGTTCGTCGGTTCGTCCAGCAGCAGCACGTTGTCCTTCTTCAGCATCAGCTTCGTCAGGGCGACGCGCCCCTTCTCACCGCCGGAAAGCGTCGAAATGGGCATCAGCACGTCATCCCCTGTGAAAAGGAACAGCCCCAGCGCACCGCGAACCTCGGTCTGGTCAAGGCGGTGGAAGTCGTCCCACACCTCGTCCAGCACGGTCTTGTTTTCATGCAGATGCGCCTGATGCTGGTCGTAGTAGCCGATGTCCACGCCCGTACCGAAGCGAATCGTGCCGCAGTCAGGCTTTTCTTCGCCGACGATGCACTTGAACAGCGTCGATTTGCCCACGCCGTTATCGCCGATGAGCGCCACGCGGTCGCCCGCGCGCAGGTGCATCTTCACATGCTCAAAGAGTGTGCGCCCACTGAACCCCTTCGCGAGGTCGTCAATCATCAGCACGTCGTCGCCCGTTCTGCGGCGGACATCGAAGTGGAAGTGAATCGCGCTTTCGTCCTTCGGTTTCTCCAAGCGTTCGACTTTCTCCAACCGCTTCTCCCGGCTTTCCGCCAGACGGATGGACTTCTCGCGGTTGAACTGCCGATAGCGCGCGATAATGGCTTCCTGCCGGGCGATTTCCTTCTGCTGCAGCTCGTACGCCTTCATGCGAATCTCGAACCGCTCCGTGCGCTGCACCATGTAGGCGGAATAATTGCCGTCATAGCACTCCGTCGCGCCAAGGAGCAGCTCGCACATGCGGTCGCAAACGTGATCCATGAAATAGCGGTCATGGCTGATGAGCAGCACCGCGCCACGGTAGGTGCGCAGATAATCCTCCAGCCAGGCGATGGACTTGAGGTCAAGGTGGTTCGTTGGCTCGTCCAGCAGCAGCACATCCGGCTCAGTCAGCAGCATCCGCCCAAGGCAAAGGCGCGTCCGTTCGCCGCCGGAGAGCAGCGAAGCCATCTGTCCCTGCTGCTCCTTGCGGAAGCCCAGACCCGCCAGCACGCCCTGCACCGTCGAGCGCCAGCCATAGCCGTTGCTTTCCTCAAAGCGGCGGGTAAGCTGGTCGTACTGGCTGCCGAGGCGATGAAGGGATGCTTCATCGTGCGCATCCGCCATCTGATGCTCCAAGTCGCGCAGCTGCTGTTCCATGCGCTGCACCGGCTCAAAGACGCTTTCCAGCTCTTCCAGCACTGTCCGCCCTTCGCCGACCTGCCCCTGCTGGGCGAGGTACCCGAGCTTCAGCCCCTTCTGCATGGTCATCGTGCCGCCGTCCGCGGTTTCAATACCGGCAATAATCTTCATGAGGGTGGATTTTCCGCAGCCATTGACGCCGACAAGCCCCATGCGCTGACCATCCTGCAGCACGAGGGATGCGTCGCGGAGGACTTCATTTGTACCGAAACTTTTCTGTATGCCCTGCAAGGAGAGCAGAATCATCGCAAGTCACCTCCCGGTGGGGGTATCATTCGCGCTGATGCGCGCGAGGGGGATTCGCCTTGTGGCGGTAGTTCTTCCTAATATACAGTGTTTTTGATGTTGCAGGGATTTCGCGCCTGCGGGCGCGACCAGAGGGCTTTCCGCTCGCCCTCTGGACTGCTTCGGCGCCCTCCGGAAGTTACTTGGCTATTATGTCAGTTGTTTTTATTTGGTATACTAACAGTACACAAACTAAAAAACTTCCGATAAAAACCAATAAACAGGAGTGTGCACCCGAAGGTTTCCAAAGGGCGATCGGAAAGCCCTTTGGTCGCCTCCGCAGAGGCGAAATCCCCTGCTGCATAATGACAAAGAAGCAATTGTCAAAACTCTTCATCATCGACTAATCTTGAAAGGACATCCCCATTGAGCTGCACCAGCCGCCGCACAACCTCCTGCACATACAGCCTGTCCAGCCCTTCCAGCGCCGGGTCTACCTCCACCGCTTCCCGCAGCGCCGACCAGTCGCCCGTTGCCGCCAAGGCAGCTAAGCGGTTCGTCTCGTCAATGTCCATCATGATTTCCGCCAGCGGCGCAGGCACGCGAATCCCCTGCGGCTGCACCAAGCCGTCCGCCAAATGCAGGTCGCTTTCGATAATCGCGTTCGGCGGCAGCTGCGGCAGTTCTCCGCGATTTTGATGCGCAACCGCCGGAATCACCGCCGTTTCCTTCCGCAGAATCGCCAGCGCAAGGCGAACAGGGCGCGTCGGCGGCGTATCCTTCAATAGCATCAGCTGCGCCGTCATACCGTCGGGCGTTTTTGCCCCCTCGTGACCAATCGTGTTCATGTGGGCAATGCGCTCTTTGCGCTTCTCAATGCTTTCGCCGAACGCCGGGTTCTCTTCGGGGATGTAGTCCTCCTCCGCCGCCAGGAACTCCGCGTGGCGCACCACGTCACCCACGGCAATCGCGTCGTACCAGCCCAGCCAGCGATGTGTCAGGCGGCCGAGCTTGTCCTCCTCCGCCATCTGCCGAAGCGCAGGAATCAAATCAACATTCTTGCCCTTTTCGCGCAGGGACACGAGGAACGAGAAGCCCGGCAGACCCGCCGTGACCGCCTCGACCGCATCCTCCTTGCGAAAGAGCGCCTTTGCCAGCCGCGGCACGGTGTTTCCGCGATAGGCGGCATCATCCAGCCCATACGCCTGAAAACCCGCGCCGAGAAACAGCTGCGTCGTGCGGGCGACGGGCTGCCCCAGCGTCACGACAATCGCTTTCGGGCAGGCGGAGCGCATATTGCGGCACAAATCCAGCACCACTTCGCCCTGACGGAGCGTATGCAGCAGCCCCTCAATGCCGCCGTGGACGCGCGCCTGATCGCTCAGACCGGGATCATCCTCCTTCACGCCGCCAAGGGCCTCCTGATCCTGCCGGAAGCGCGTCGCCGCCATGCAGTCGCCCGCGTAAACGACGCAGTCCGCGCCCATGAGGACTTCCTGCCGATTGCCGGAAACGATGACCTGCGCCTTGCGGCCGCTGGCGTAGACGATGGCCTCGGCATAGTGTTGGAGGACATCGCGCATGGCGGCGTTTTTCTCCTCTACCGCGAGAATGCCATCCTCTTTGCCGGCGTAGAGGAAATCGACGAGCAGGAACGGCAGGTGCATCGGAATATCCTGCCCGATGAAGGCGAACTTAAAAGGCATGGTACAGCCCCGCTTTCTGGATACTTTGACAGTCTATCTTACCATGAAACACGCCAAAAGTAAAGCCCGGAACGATGGTGTTGCGCATCGTTCCGGGGGAAAGAAAGTTTGTTTCGGTTCTTTGGGCAAATTGCTTTTGGGTTCTAACTAACTGGACTTGTCCGCAGCAACCAGAGGGCTTTCCGGTCGCCCTCTGGACTCCTTCGGCGCCGCCACTCTTGGGGTTTCATGTTTCTTGACTGATGCCGGAAGTTTATTCCAGAGCATCTAATCCGAACCGCAGGTTCGCCGGATAAACACGCGGGCATAGCCTGAAAGTGTCACCAACCCAATCGCGCGGAAGGGTCAAGGGGCAACGCCCCTTGCGGAGTCCAGAGGCAGAGCCTCTGGTGCCTCCCCCTCTTACGCCTTGTGCACCCGCACGCCCAGCTTGCAGTCCTGACCGTTGATCGACCAGTCGCGAACGATGAACGTGTCGTCCATCGGGGCGCGCTCGACGACTTCCGCCAGCGTGCCGCGCTTGAGCATATCGACGCCGCTCTCGATGGCGCTCGCCAGCACGTCGCCGCACTCGTAGCGCACATCCACGCGGTCGGTCACGTCGAAATCGGACTCCTTGCGCATCGTCTGCACCTTGCTGACGACCTCGCGGACATAGCCCTCCGCAATCAGCTCCGGCGTCAGGTTCGTGTCCAGCACAACCGTCACGCCCTTATCTTCCTGCGCGACAAAGCCCGATTTCTGCATCGGCGAAGTCAGCACATCGTCCTTGCCCAGCGTGACCAAAGTGCCGTCAATGTCAAACGACACGGTTTCGCCGCGCTCGAACGCATCGACGACATCGTTGCCGTCCATCGTCTGCAGGTGCTGGCCAATCTTGCCCAGCAGCTTGCCGTACTTCGGGCCAAGGGTGCGCATCTGGGGTTTCAGCTGATACGTCGTGAACTCGCGCGCGGACTCGGTGAACACAACTTCCTTCACGTTCAGCTCATCCTCGCACAGCGCCTGATAGCTTTCGGAGAAGGACGCGCCCTTGACGTAGAGCTTCGCGGCGGTTTGACGGGTCTTGATGTTCGCCAGATTGCGGCACGCGCGGCCCAGCTGCACCACTTCCACCAGCGCGTCCATCTGCGCTTCCATATCCGCGTCGATGGCGCTTTCATCCGCCGTCGGGAAGTCGCACAGATGCACGGATTCCGGCGCGCCCGGCACGTTGTTGACCACCAGATTCTGATAGATTTCCTCGCTCAGGAACGGAATGAACGGCGCGCAGACCTTACTCAGCGTCACCAGCACATGGTACAGCGTGGTGAACGCGGCGTCCTTGTCCTTCACATCGCCCTTGCCCCAGAAGCGTTCGCGGCCGCGGCGGACGTACCAGTTGCTCAGCTCGTCCACGAAGTCCTGAATCGCCAGCGCAGGCTCGGTCACGCGGTAGTTCCACAGGTCGTCATCGACGCGCTTGATGAGCGTGTTCAGCTTGGAGAGAATCCACTTGTCCATCAGGCTGAGCTGCTCGTTCTTGAGGTCATGCGCGGTCGGGTCGAAGTTGTCGATATCCGCATACATGGCGAAGAAGGCATACACGTTCTGCAAGGTGGCAAGGAACTTGTTCTGCCCCTCGCGAACCGCCTTTTCGGAGTAGCGGCTGGGCAGCCACGGCGCAGAGGTGGTGTAGAAATACCAGCGGAGCGCGTCAGCGCCGAACTTGTTCAGCTCATCAAACGGGCTGACGACGTTGCCCAGATGCTTGGACATCTTGCGCCCCTGCTCGTCCTGCACATGGCCCAGCACGATGCAGTTTTCAAACGGCGCACGGTCAAACAGCAGCGTCGAAATTGCTTCGAGGGTGTAGAACCAGCCGCGCGTCTGGTCGATGGCTTCGGAGATGAAATTTGCCGGGAAGTTCTGCTGGAACTCCTCCTGATGCTCAAAGGGATAGTGCCACTGCGCAAAGGGCATCGAGCCGGAATCGTACCAGCAGTCGATAACCGCCTTGTCGCGCACCATTTCGCCGCCGCACTTTTCGCAGCGGAGCTTCACAGCGTCGATGAACGGACGGTGGAGTTCGAGGTCTGCACCGGGATCTTCAATCGCCATTTCGCGCAGTTCCGCACGGGAGCCGACGACGTGCATATTGCCGCAGGCGCACTTCCACACCGGCAGGGGCGTGCCCCAGTAGCGCTCGCGGGACAGACCCCAGTCGTGGACGTTCTCCAGCCAAGTGCCCATGCGCCCTTCCTTGATGTTTTCCGGCATCCAGTTGATGGTGCGGTTGTTGCGCACAAGGTTGTCCTTCAGCGCCGTCATGCGGATGAACCACGTCGGGCGGGCGTAGTACAGCAGGGGCGTATCGCAGCGCCAGCAGAAGGGATAATCATGCGTGAACTGCGGCGCGCTGAACAGCAGCCCGCGCTCCTGCAAATCCGCCAGCACCAGCGGGTCGGCCTTCTTGACGAACACGCCCGGCCACTTCGTTTCCGCCGTCATGCAGCCCTGCGGATCAACAAAGTTGACGAACGGCACGTCGTTTTCGCGGCAGACACGGTTGTCGTCCTCGCCGAACGCCGGGGCAATGTGGACGATGCCCGTGCCGTCGGTCATGGTGACGTAGTTGTCGCAGATGACGAACCACGCCTTCTTGTCCAGCTTGCCGACGGCGAAGTCGAACAGCGGCACATACTCCATGCCTTTGAGCGCCGTGCCGGGCATTTCCGCCAGCACCTCAAACTTCTGCTCCGGGAAAACCGTCTCCATCAGCGCCTTCGCCATGATGTACACGCGGCCATCCTCCGCCTTAAAGCGGCAGTAGGTGTCGGTCGGGTTCACGCACAGCGCCATGTTCGACGGCAGCGTCCACGGGGTGGTCGTCCACGCCAGCAGGTAGGTGTTTTCCTCGCCCTTGACCGGGAAGCGGACGTACGCGGACGTTTCCTTGACCGTCTTGTAGCCCTGCGCGACCTCGTGGGAGGACAGCGCCGTGCCGCAGCGCGGGCAGTACGGGACAATCTTGTGTCCCTGATACAGCAGCCCCTTCTTCCAGATTTCCTTCAGGCTCCACCATTCGGACTCGATGTAGTCATTCTCATAGGTGATATACGGATGCTCCATGTCCACCCAGTAGCCGACCTGATCGCTCATGACCTCCCAGTCATGCAGGTACTTCCAGACGGACTTCTTGCATTCCTTGATGAACGGCTCGATGCCGTACTGTTCAATCTGCGGCTTGCCGTCCAGACCCAGCGTCTTTTCGACTTCCAGCTCAACGGGCAGGCCGTGGGTATCCCAGCCTGCTTTGCGCAGGACGCTGTACCCCTTCATCGTCCAGTAGCGCGGAATCAGGTCTTTGATGACGCGCGTTTCGATATGGCCGATATGCGGGCGACCGTTGGCAGTCGGCGGGCCGTCGAAGAACGTCAGCCGCTTTGCGCCGTCGCGGAAATGGAACGAACGGCGAACGATGTCCTTATCTTTCCACAGCTGGGCGATTTCTTTCTCGCGCGCCGGGAAGTTCAAATCCTTGGCAACCTTGTTGTACATACCATGCACCTCATTCTTGTTGTCTCTGCTGCGGCGCAAACAAAAAAGTCCGCCCCAGCATGAAAATGCACTGGGACGGACGAAAATGCTTTTTGCGATTCATCCGCGGTACCACCCAACTTGACAGGCACGATGCCTATCCGCTCTGTGCAGGCGCACGCACCTGCTTTCTCGATAACGGGAGAACCCGTCTTTCCCTACCGCTCCGCCGGACTTCCGCCCGCGTCCTTTCGGAAAAGCGCGCTCCGGGGTGATTTGTCATCAGGCAGTCTTGACCGGGCTCACACCCTCCCCGGCTCGCTTTCCAAGGCTTGTCCTGCGCCGTCCCCATCCTTGCGCATTCCTATTCATTATAGCCGCATTTTCCCCTTTTTGCAAGGGGGATTTGCAAATTTTCCAAGGGGCATTGCCCCTTGACCCTTCCGCGCGATTGAGTTGAGCTTTCTTCCATAATATATGCGCGTGTTGCGCGGGGATTTCGCGCCTGCGGGCGCATCCCCCTGCAGCAAGCAAAATCAATCCACATAGAAGAAAAAATCCCCCGCGGCACACACCGCAGGGGGACACATTTCACTTGCTGGAAGCTGCCGCCTTCTCTGGATACAACCGCTTCTGCAGCTTGCGGATGCAGGTAAAATAGCACGGGAACAGGAACAAATCCGCCAGTATCCACGCAACAGGGTTCGCAAAGCACGCGGCATCGTACCCCAGCGACGGAACAAACAGCATCGCCACCACCGCGCGGCCGACAAGCTCCATCAGGCCTGCAATCATTGCAATCATGGTGTAGCCCAAGCCTTGAATGGAGAAGCGCACAATGTTCACAAACAAAAGCGGAATATACAGCGCACTGTTGATAATCAGGAACTGCTGCGCCATGTCGATGACCAGCTGGCGGTCGGCGCTGTCCTGACTGATGAACAGACCCACCAGCGGCTTGCCGAAGAAGTAAATCGCCACAAACGCGAGGACGCAGTAGACACAGCCGATAATGGAGGATGCTTTCAAGCCCTGATTGATGCGGTCGAGTCTCTTCGCGCCGACGTTCTGCCCGGCGAAAGTTGCCATCGTCGAGGCGAGCGCATCAAACACGCAGCAGAAGAACATGCTCAGCTTGCCGCCCGCCGTGACCGCCGCAACCGCAATCGTGCCGATGCCATTAACGGCATAAGTCACCGTCAGAGAGCCAATCGCCGTGATGGAGTACTGAAGGCCAAACGGGATGCCCATCGCCAGCAGACGGCGGACAAACGGCGCACGGATGCGCTTGTCCTCCGGCTGCATTTTGAGGATGGTGAATCGCTTGCGGATGACCAGCAAACACCAGAGACCGCTGATGAGCTGGCTGATGACGGTCGCCCATGCCGCACCCTCCACGCCCATGTGGAACGCAAGGATGAACGTGTAGTCCAGCACGATGTTGAGCAGCGCGGCAATCGTGATGGCGATAACAGGCGTTTTGCTGTCGCCCAGCGAGCGCATCACGCCGCCGCACATGTTGTACAGCACCGTAACCGGAATCGCGAAGAAAACCGGCTGGATATAGGCGACCGACAGCGGCAGAATGTCCTCCGGCGTGTTCAGCATCCGCAGGAGCTGCGGCGCGAAGAAGCCGGTCAGCAGCCCCATCAGCACGGAAATCACCGCGCACAGGTACACGGAGTGCATCACATAGCGGCGCATTTCCGTCTCGTCCTTCGCGCCGAACGCCTGCGCAATCGGAATCGCGAAGCCGGAGCAGATGCCCATGCAGAAGCCGTTGATGAGGAAGTTCAGCGATCCGGTATCGCCCACCGCCGCCAGCGCCTCCGTGCCCAGCACGCCGCCGACAACCATGGTATCCATGAAGCTGTACAGCTGCTGGAACAGGAAGCCGCCCAGCAGCGGCAGGGAGAATGTCAGAATCAGTTTCAGAGGCGAGCCCTGCGTCATGTCACGGGTCACGTTTTTCTGCGCCATGTGGATGTCCTTTCGTTGATGCAGGATGGGGGGAAAATCACGTTTCATTGTCCCCGATTGGGAACGCCTATTTATAGCACGTTTTTCGTCGGTTTTCAAGGGGTTTTGACAGGAATTTTTACGTCTTTTTTCCCCGTGTTTTTCGGACGAAAAGACGCCATTTTTCACGGCTGAAAGCGGTCGTGTAACCGCTATGGTGTAACCTATGTGACGGAATCTAAAAATTCAATCGTATGCTATTGACACCATGCGATTGATTTGCTATAATCACCCCTGCTTCCAATGAAAACATCAGCAAGGAGGTGTCCTATGGACAAGGAATTGGCAGGATTCGGCTGGTACATCAAGCGCATTGACAACGCCCTCGCCCGCGAAGCCTGTCGGAATGTCCAATCCCACAACCTGACGATGCAGCAAAGTCATCTGCTTTTCGTGCTGTCCGACGCGGAGAATCACACACGGACGCTCAAGGAGTTAGAGAGCATTTTCGGCTGCGCGCAGTCCACGCTGGCGGGGCTGGTGACGCGGCTGGAGAAGAAAGGGCTGGTTGAAGGCTTCACCGACCCGCGCGACCGGCGCATCAAGCATGTTCGCCTGACAGAAAGCGGCGCGGAAATGCGGCAGACGTGCCACAAGGACATTCTGCAATCCGAAAAGCGAATGTCCGCCGGAATGACGGAGGAAGAAAAGCAGCTGTTCCTGCAATGTCTGCAAAAGGTCTATGAAAATCTGAAGGACGACATGGACGAAACAGAGCATTGCCACAACAATTACCATAATAATGAAGGAAAGGAATGATTTCATGCTGAAAACACTGGCTGCGCAAATTAAGCAGTACAAGAAATCAACGATTCTCACGCCGATTTTTGCCGCGCTGGAAGTCGTCATGGAAGTGCTGATTCCCATGGCGATGGCGCGCTTGGTGAAGTATGGCATTGAGGGCGGCGACACCGGCGCGATTTACCGCTATGGCTTCCTGATGATGGCGATGGCAATGCTGTCGCTGGTTTTCGGCTCCGTCTGCGCACACACAGCGTCCCACGCCTCCACCGGCTTTGCCGCGAACCTGCGCGATGGCATGTACCGCAACATCCAGCGCTTCTCGTTCGCCAACATCGACAAATACTCCACCGCCGGTCTGGTCACGCGCATGACCACCGACGTAACCAACGTTCAAAATGCCTTCCAGATGATTACGCGCATTGCGGTTCGTTCGCCGCTGACGCTGATTTTCTCGATGATCGCGGCATTCGTCATCAACCCGGAGCTGGCGGGCGTGTTCCTGATTCCGCTGGTGCTGCTGGGCGTTGTGCTGGGGCTGATTATCAAGCGCGCGACGCACCTGTTCGATCAGGTGTTCAAGAAGTACGACGACCTGAACGCCTCCGTGCAGGAGAACGTCTCCGGCATCCGCGTCGTCAAAGCGTTTGTGCGCGAGGACTTCGAGGACAAGAAGTTCGGCAAAGCGGCGACGAACGTCTACAACCTGTTCGTCAAGGCGGAACGCATCATCGCTTTCAACAATCCCGTCATGATGCTGACCATCTACGGCTCGGTGATGGCGCTGAGCTGGCTGGGCGCGTCGCTGGTCACGGGCGGTTCGCTTGATGTGGGCGACCTGACCGCCATGTTCACCTACGTCATGAACATGCTGATGAACCTGATGATGCTGTCAATGATTTTCGTCATGCTAACCATGTCCGCAGCGTCTGCCCGGCGTATCGTGGAAGTGCTGAACGAGGAGCCTTCGCTGTCGAACCCCGAACAGCCGCTGGAAACGGTCAAGGACGGTTCTATCGACTTCAACCACGTCATGTTCAAGTACCATGCTGACGGCCATGGCGACCCCATCCTGAACGATGTTGATTTGCACATCAAGTCCGGCGAGACGGTGGGCATCATCGGCGGCACGGGCTGCGGCAAATCGACGCTCGTCAGCCTGATTTCCCGCCTGTACGACGCAACCGAAGGCTCGGTGGAAGTCGGCGGCGTGGACGTGCGCAAGTACGACATGGAAGCCCTGCGCAATCAGGTTGCTGTGGTGCTGCAAAAGAACGTGCTGTTCTCCGGCTCGATTCTGGAAAACCTGCGCTGGGGCAATGAAAACGCCACGCTGGAGGAATGCAAAGAGGTCTGCGCACAGGCTTGCGCGGACGAGTTCATCGACCGGATGCCCGACGGCTACGACACGCACATCGAGCAGGGCGGCACGAACGTCTCCGGCGGACAGAAGCAGCGCCTTTGCATCGCCCGCGCATTGCTGAAAAAGCCGCGCGTGCTGATTCTGGACGACTCTACCTCCGCCGTTGACACCGCGACGGACGCCAAAATCCGCCGCGCGTTTGCCCAGCGCATCCCCGGCACGACGAAAATCATCATTGCGCAGCGTATTTCCTCCGTGCAGGACGCTGACCGCATTATCGTGATGGACAACGGCCGCGTGGAAGCATTCGACACGCATGAAAACCTGCTGAAGAAGTCCGACCTGTACCGCGAGATTTATGAGACGCAGACGTCCGGCGGCGGCGACTTCGACAGCCCCGACCAGATGAAGGGTGGTGACGCGCAATGATGGGAGGCCCTCGCCGCAGAGGCGCTCCGATGCCCCGCATGTCCATCAAGGGGCAGGGACACATCCTCAAGCGCCTGATGAAAATCGTTTTTGAAAACTATCTGTGGCAGTTCATTGCCGTCATCGTCTGCATCGTGGTGACGGCGTATGCCACCATTCAGTCCAGCACGTTCACGCGGGATCTGGTGGATGTGTACATCGCCGGCATTCAAAAAGGCACCAAGACCATGGGCGATTTGGCGAATGCCATGATTCCACTGGGCTGCGTCCTCGCGCTGGGCGTTGCCGCCAGTTACATCCGCCAGCGCCTGATGGTCAGCGTCGGCCAGGGCACGATGCTCAAAATCCGCACGGACTTGTTCACGCACATGGAGTCCCTGCCGATCCGCTACTTCGACACGCACTCGCACGGCGACATCATGTCCATCTACACCAACGACGTGGACACCCTGCGCCAGCTCATCAGCCAGAGCATCCCGGAGATCATCAACAGCGCGATTTCCGTCGTCATGGTGTTCTTCGCCATGCTGAACAATTCGTGGATTATGACGATTCTCTCGCTCATCCTGCTGACGTTCCAGATGCTGGCGTCCGCCAAACTCGCGAAACTGTCCGGCAAGCACTTTGTCGCGCAGCAGGCGAATTTGGGCCGCGTCAACGGCTTCATTGAGGAAATGATGACCGGGCAGAAAGTCGTCAAGGTGTTCTGCCACGAGGAAAAGGCGATTGAGCAGTTTGGCGACCTGAACGAGCAGCTGCGCACATCAGCCCACGAAGCGAACCGCTGGGCGAACACCCTTGGCCCTATCAACAACAACTTGGGACATATCTCCTACGTTATCTGCGCGATGGTGGGTTCGGCGCTGTCCATCGCAACGGGCGGCACGCTGATGTCCACGGGACGTCTGGTGGCGTTTCTGACGCTGAACCGCAGCTTCTCCCAGCCGATTTCGCAGATTACCCAGCAGCTCAACTCCATCATCATGGCGCTGGCGGGCGCTGAGCGCGTGTTCAACCTGCTGGATGAAGCGCCGGAAGCCGACAATGGCTATGTGGAGCTGGTGAACGCGAAGGAAGCGCCCGACGGCACGATTACCGAGACGACCGAGCGCACCGGGCTGTGGGCATGGAAGCATCCGCACACGGCGGACGGCAGCGTCAGCTATCGCAAGCTGTCCGGCGGCGTGACGTTTGACCACGTTGATTTCGGCTACACGCCCGAAAAGACGGTGCTGCACGACATCACCATGTACGCCATGCCAGGACAGAAGATTGCCTTCGTCGGCGGCACGGGCGCGGGCAAAACCACCATCACGAACCTGATTAACCGCTTCTACGACATCCAGGACGGCAAAATCCGCTACGACGACATCAACATCAACAAGATTCGCAAGGCGGATTTGCGCCGCAGCCTCGGCATGGTGCTGCAGGACACGCACCTGTTCACCGGCACGGTGCTGGACAACATCCGCTACGGCCGCTTGGACGCGACGGACGCGGAGTGCATGGAAGCCGCGAAGCTCGCCAACGCGGACGAGTTCATCCGCAAGCTGCCCGACGGCTACAATACGATGCTGACGGGCGACGGCGCGAACCTCTCGCAGGGGCAGCGGCAATTGCTGTCCATTGCCCGCGCCGCGGTTGCCGACCCGCCCGCGCTGATTCTGGACGAAGCGACCTCCTCCATCGACACGCGCACCGAAACGCTGGTGCAGCGCGGCATGGACGCCCTGATGAAGGGGCGCACGACGTTCGTGATTGCGCACCGCCTGTCCACGGTCAAGAACAGCGACTGCATCATGGTCTTGGAGCAGGGCCGCATCATCGAGCGCGGCACGCATGACCAGCTGATTGCGCAGAAGGGCAAGTACTACACGCTGTACACCGGGAACGCGATTGGGGAATAATTGAGGATAAAGAAAGCGCGCCTGCTTCCACACAATCGGGAGCAGGCGCGTAATTTATAGAGGAATGTTATTCAACCTCGCCATAGAGGTAGGCTCTTGCCGTTGCGTCGCCCGTGTGGCAGAGATACAGCCCGTCATGCGTCTGGATGAGGTAGAAACCCCGCCAGTAGAAGCCGCACATGGTGTCCTCGGCGAAGAACGGCAGCTTGTCAATGCCGCGCGGTTCGCTGAACTCGCCGGTTTCCTCGTCGTAGTCCATGACCCACACCGTGTTGTCATGCACGAAGTACATCGCCGAGTTGTCCTTGTTGGGGGCATAGGCATAGTAGGCATCGTGCGTCACATAGTCGCCCAGCGTGATATCATAATCCTGAATCGGCTGGAGGGTCAGCGTATTGACCCAATTATGCACGGCCTTCGTCGCTTCGCCAGATGACAAGTCCACCGTCGTCAGCACCTTGCCGTCGTACAGCGTGCGCTCATACTTCGAGCTTGTGCCGCTCCATTGGAAAATGCCGGGCATGTCCGTCAGAAGGTGACTGTTTTCGTCGTCCTCCAGCGCAAATTCCATCATTTCGCCCTTGCCCGTATCCAAATCAAACCAGACAATCTGGTATTCGTCCGTCTTGTCCTTCGCGATGACGTACAGCCCGTATTGCGCGTCGTACACCGCCTGTTCGACCGTCACGTCGTACAAATCCTTCGCAATCGGGAACTTCTTCCACCCCATCTGCGGCACGGTGCTGTAATCGAGTTCCGTGACCATCTGCATCCGCACCATCGTGTCATCCGTCGGGGGAACAAAGCTGTACAGCCGCCCTTCGTTCGCGCTGAACAGCACCAGTTCCGCGCCGCCGGACAGGAGCATCACCTGCCCGTAATAGCCGCTCTGTTTCAGCGCTTCCGACCAGATGATGTCTTCCAGATTGCAGACGACTTCCGGCTCATATTCGGGGTCATCGACGCGCAGCAGCTGACTGCCGCTGATGAAGAAGAGTTCGTCTTCAAACGGCAGTGCGCTGGTCACGTCCGTGCGGTAGCGGCTGCCGATGCCGTGCGTCCAGTCCATGGCGTGGTCGGTGGATTCGGCAAACACGGGCATCACGCCCAGCGTCAGCACCAGCAGGAGGGAGAGGAAGGCAGCTCGGAGGGTGTGTTTCATGGGGATGCTCCTTTCGTGGGGCGATTGATTATTTTGTGGTTTGAGGAACACGGGACATGTCGCAGACGTACACGTCGCCATCAAAGTTCACAAAGTAGTAATTTTCTTTCCAGAAGAAACCAAATTCAGCTTTATAGGCATCCATTGGAATGCGGTCAAAGCCACGCGCAGGCGACTTTCCATCCGTATACCATGCAACATCATCATGAAGGAAGAAAATGCGGCGATTTTCTGCGTCCCACGCAAAGGCTTTGCAAGTCGGATTATAGGAATACGCACCATAATCCAAGTCATATTCTATCTGATTTTCAATTTTTGTGTCGGCAATTTTCAGAACCGCTTGCCCTACTTTTTTGTTATCCGTGTCATAAATCGCCAATGCTCTATTATCCACAGAAGGCATCAGCTGCTCCTTCGTCCATTCTTGCTTGATTTGAAAAACCAATAGCGTCGAAGCCCATTCCGGGTTTTCCTGCCATGAGACAACTTCCATAATATTATCTTCATTGTATGCTAAGATTTCTCCGCGTCCCGTATCCAGTGAAAAGCAAATCAGACTATGAATCAGTTTGGTAGACGCGCCGTTCCAGCCAGATGCCAGCATATAAATTTTATCTTGAAGTTTTACGATTCTTTGCCCCATGTTGGTTAAGTAGAAAGCCCCATCGTAAATCGCTTCCCATTGCAATTCCGGCAACGACGAGTAGTTCAGCGTCGCATACAATTCCGTCAGCACTTCGCCATCCTGAAACTCCAGTCGGTAAATGCGCTGCAAGAAGTTCACCAGAATATACATTGCTTCGCCATCCGTGAAAAGCTGGTAGTTATGGTATGAGCAATATATAGAATCCGGATACACGTTTTCTGCCACTAAGTTTTTCAGTTCATACACCGTTTCCGGCGTAGATTCCGGGTCGTGGCATTTCAGCAGCAAGTCGCCGTACACAAAATACAGTTCATCCTTGAACACCTGCAACGAAGTCACTTTCGCGGGCTGCCCCAGTATCAGCTTCTCTTCGTACACATCCCCCCACTTCCAAAACTCCTCCGCCGCGAGCGCGCTTCCGGCGTTCAGCAGCGTCAGCAGAATCAGCAGCAGGGCGGTCAGGCGTTTCCATCGGGTCGTCATCGTGTTTCGCTCCTTCCGTGTCTCGTCCAGTTGCGTCCGAACCATCTTTCGGGCGCTTTCACTGATTAAGACGCTGCAAAGGGGCAAAACGGGACATCATTCCGCAAAAATTTTTTTCACACTCTGCGCCACCAGCACCGCTTCGTCCGCCGGCAGCCCGATGCTCGTCACGCGCAGCATCCGCTTCCCTTCCGCCCAGATGATGCTCACCTCGTGCGTGTCCTCGGTCTGGCGGTCAATCAGGTAGCCCGGCACGCTGTGCAGATAAATCGTCAGCACCCGCGCATCCGCCGCGCGGACGTTCCAGCCGTCGAGGTTGTCCTGCTCCTCAAAGCGCAGGGAGCGCGTCTCGTCGGCATAGTAGGCTTCGCTGTGCACCTGGTCGCCGCGTGTCGTTTCGCAGCGCACCAGCGGCAGGCTGTCCGGCAGGAACGTCGGGAAGAACAGCCCCTCCCAGCCGTCCGGCACGTCCATGCGCGGCACGTTCGCGGTCTGCTCCTCCTTCGCGGGTTCCATGCCGACGTGCGCCATGCCCGTTTCGGGGTTGATGGACAGCACCAATTGGAGGATTTGCTCGCGGAACGCTTCGGAATTCGCCAGCGCAATCGGGAACGCAATCCCGACCGCCACAATCAGGCACGCCGCGACGCGCACCACGCGGTCAAGCATATGCAGGACAGTCCGGTGCTTCTGCTGCTTCGCCTTGCGGTCGATTTTCGCCATTGCCCGCGCAAACGCCGCGTCCGCCAGCTTCTCTTCGTCCGCCGTCAGCGGCTGTTCGTCCTGCCAAAGTCCACTGCGGATGAGGGCGTCAATCTGCTCATCCGACACATGCTGATTCTTCTCGTTCATGCTGCTTCCTCCTCTCAAAACAGTTTCTCGCGCAGTCTGCCCCGCGCGCGGTGGAGATACTGCCGGATGCTGCCCGGCGACAAGCCCGTTTCGGCGGCGATTTCCGCATCCGTGCGGTTTTCCAGCACTTTCAGGCGCAGCACCTGCTGCTCCTTCTCCGGCAATTCCGCGATTGCCCTGCGTACTGCCGCCATCGTCTCCCGCATCAGCACCTTCTCTTCCAGCGCCGCCGGGTCGGGATAAAGCGCGAGCGCCTCGTCCCCGTCGCGCAGGAACCGCCCGCGCTGCCGCTGCTTGCGCCGCAGTTCGTCCATCGCGGTGTTTCGCACAACTGCCAGCACATACGCGCGCTCCTGCTCTTCCGTCAGCGTGCGCAGCAGGTCGATTTTCTCCATCAGCGCCACGAGGCTGTCCGACACAATGTCCTCCACCGCCGCGCTGTCAGCGGCATAGCACTTCGCCAAGCGAATCATGCTGATGCGGTGGCGCTGATAGCACGCCGCGAGGAACTGCCGTTCGTCATCCGCCTGAGCCACCCGCATCCCGCCTTTCGGATGTTGTTTCTCTTGCATCTGCTTCCAGTATAGCATACGCATATCGGATTTCGCAAGATTCAGGCAAATTTTTTCCGAAAAAAAGGCAAATTTGTGCTTGACGAAACCTATAGGAATAGCGTATAATGCCGTCATTCTTCCTCCTGACTTTATCGGGAGGAAAGACACGAAAAGGAGGCGCTGGTTATGCGCATTGCCAAGTCCGTCGCTGAACTGATCGGCCGCACGCCGATGCTTGAACTCACTCACTTTGAGCAGACGCACTGTCTGAACGCGCATCTGCTGGCGAAGGTCGAATCCTTTAACCCCGGCGGCAGTGTGAAAGACCGCATTGCGCTGGGCATGGTGGAGGCCGCGGAAAAGGCAGGCAAACTGCTCCCCGGCGGCACGATTATTGAGCCCACCAGCGGCAACACCGGCATCGGGCTGGCGATGGTCGCCGCCGCGCGCGGATATACCGCCATCATCGTCATGCCGGACAGCATGAGCGTCGAGCGCCGTCAGCTGATGCTGGCGTATGGCGCGAAGCTCGTCCTCACCCCCGGCAAACTGGGCATGAAGGGCGCGGTTGACAAGGCGAATGAACTCGCCGCCGAAACCCCGAACGCGATTGTCGTCGGGCAGTTCGTCAACCCGGCGAACCCCGCCACCCACCGCGCCACGACCGGCCCGGAAATCTGGGCGGACACGGACGGTCAGGTGGATGTGCTCGTCGCGGGCATCGGCACGGGCGGCACGCTGACCGGCATCGGCAGCTACCTGCGTGAAAAGAACCCGAACGTGCGCATCGTCGCGGTAGAGCCGTTCTCCTCGCCCCTGCTGTCCAAGGGCGTTGCGGGTCCGCACGGCTTGATGGGCATCGGCGCGAATTTCGTGCCGGATGTGCTGAGCCGCGATTTGATTGACGAGATTATCACCGTCAAGGAAGACGATGCGTACCGCACGGGGCGTGAGCTGGCGGCGCACGAGGGTGTGCTGGCGGGCATCACGTCAGGTGCGGCGGTCTGGGCGGCATCGCAAGTGGCGGCGCGTCCGGAATTCGCGGGCAAGAACATCGTCGTCATCCTGCCCGACACAGGCGAGCGGTATCTATCCACGAAGATGTTCGCCATCAGCGAGTGAATCTCCTGCCTTCCCGAAAAATTGCTTTCGGGAAGGTTTTTTTTGCATCCAAATAAGTGGAAGCCGCCAAACCTCCGCATTATTTTCCCTCTCCGCTTTGCAGGATTTTCCCCCTTCCCCCGCGAATTCTATATTATCTCTTTATCATCAGGAAAGGCAGGTCATGTCGATGATCTCACGCTATATTTTCGGCACTCCCCTCCCCACCATGGCGGTCATCCGCGAAATTGCGCCGTCGGGCGGCGAAATTCCCCACTTCACCGTCACCAAAGCGGACGGCAGCGTCTCTTTCACCACCATCTTGGGCGACGATGACCTCATCTTCGGGCTGGGCGAGAATGTCCGCGGCATCAACAAGCGCGGGCATCTTTATCGCGCGTGGAACATGGACGATTTCAGCCACACGGAGAACAAGGGCGGCATTTATTCCAGCCACAATCTGCTGCTGTTCAGCGGCGAGCAAGGTGTTTTCGGCGCGTATTTCGACGATCCCGGTGCGGTCACGTTTGATTTGGGGTATTCTGACGGCGGCAAGGCGGTCATTACGTCCGAAAACGGCAATCTGTCGGTGTATCTGATTGAAAGCACCACGCTAACAGGGCTGGTGCGCGAGTTCCGCCACCTCATCGGACGCAGCTACATTCCGCCGAAGTGGGCGATGGGCTACATCCAGAGCCGCTGGGGGTACGCAAGCGAAGACGATTTGAACTTCATCGTATCCGAGCACCGCAAGCGCCACATCCCGCTGGACAACGTGTGCATGGACATCGACTATATGGAGGATTTCAAGGACTTCACCTGGAATCCGGTGCATTTCCCGGATTTGAAAGCCATCAATGCGCGCATGAAGGACGAGCACATCCACCTTGTACCGATTATTGACGCGGGCATCAAGCAGCTCACTGGCGACCCGATTTACGACGAGGGTGTGCAGAAGGATTACTTCGTCAAGAAGGTGGATGGCAGCTTGTTCGTGGGCGCGGTTTGGCCGGGGCGCGCGTGCTTCCCGGATTTCCTGCGCGAGGACGTGCGGCAATGGTTCGGCGCGAAGTACCATAAGCTGATGGATACGGGCATCGAGGGCTTCTGGAACGACATGAACGAACCGGCGCTGTTTTACAGCACGGACAGTCTCGAAAACGCGTTCGAGACGGCGGAAAAGATGCGGCACGAGAATCTGGGCATTGATGGCGCGTTCAAATTGAAAGCCGCGTTCGTTAACATTGCCAACAACGCCGAGGATTACCGCCGCTTCTACCACACGGTGGATGGTCAGCCCGTACGCCACGACAAAGTCCACAACCTCTACGGTGCAATGATGACAAAATCCGCCGCCGAAGGCTTCCGCAGTTACAATCCCGACCGGCGCTATCTGCTGTTCAGCCGTTCCTCCTTCATCGGTGCGCACCGCGACGGCGGCGTGTGGCAGGGTGACAACAGCAGCTGGTGGTCGCATCTGCTGCTGAACCTGAAAATGATGCCGTCGCTGAACATGTGCGGCTTCCTGTACACGGGCGCAGACTTGGGCGGCTTCTCCTGCAACACGACGGAGGATCTGCTCCTGCGCTGGCTGGCGCTGGGCGTCTTCACCCCGCTGATGCGCAACCACACTGCGCAGCACACGCGCGATCAGGAAATTTTCCGCTTCCGCAACTGGGAGGATATGCGCAATGTCGTGTCCGTCCGCTATGCGCTGCTCCCCTACCTGTACAGCCTGCTGGTCAAGTGCGCCTGCCGGGACGAGATGATGTTCCGCCCGCTGGCATTCGATTATCCGCAGGACAAGACCGCCATCCGCGTGGAAGATCAGCTGATGCTGGGCGACGAATGCATGATTGCACCCGTGGTTGAGCAGAACGCGCGCGGCCGCCATGTTTATCTGCCGGAGGACATGCTGCTGGTGCGCTTCCGCTCCGGCGACGATTACACCGTGCAAACGATGCAGAAGGGGCATCACTGGCTGGATGTGCCAATGAACGAAGTGCCGCTGTTCATCCGCCGCGGGCATGTGATTCCGCTGTGCCGCAGCGCGGAATACGTCGATGCGCTGGACACGACGAAGCTGTCGCTGGTCGGCTGGCTGGAGGTCGGCTGTGCCATCACGCTGTACGAGGATGACGGCGAGAGCACGGATATCGACCTGAACGAGGGCTTGCAGCTCATCAACGTAAGCATCGACAAGGGCGTCGCGACGGCAAAATGCGCAGGCAAGACGATTGACGCAAGCAAAGTCGTCGTGTGGGAGAGATAACGATGAAGATTCTCAATTTCGGGTCGCTGAATCTGGATAACGTTTACCAAGTGCCGCACTTCCTGCAGGCGGGCGAGACAATGGCGGCGCTGTCCGAGGCGGTGCATCCCGGCGGGAAAGGGCTGAATCAGTCGCTGGCGCTGGCACGGGCGGGCGCGGAGGTGTATCATGCGGGCGTCGTCGGCAACGGCAGCGAGCTGCTGACAAATCTGCTGAAAGAAAACGGCGTGCATGATGACTACCTGCTGCACCGCAACTGCACGCAGGGCAGCACGATGATTCAGGTCAGCCCCAAGGGCGAAAACTGCATCCTGCTCTTCGGGCAGTCCAACCACGCCATCACGAAGGCGCAGGTGGAAGCGACGATTGCCGCGTTTGCCCCCGGCGATTATCTGGTGCTGCAGAACGAGGTGTCCTGTCTGCCGGAGATGGTGGAAGCAGGGGCGCGGCGCGGCTTGCATGTCATGCTGAATCCATCGCCGTTTGACGATTCGCTGCGTTCGCTGGATTACAACCAAATTCGCTGGATTTTCATCAACGAGGTCGAAGGGCATCAGATGACAGGCGAAACCGTGCCGGACGCGATCCTGTCCGCCTTGCGGGCAAAGTACCCCGCGCTGTGCGTTGTGCTGACGCTTGGGAGTGCCGGGTCGATTTGCTGCACGCCGGAGAAAACGGTTCATCAGCCGATTTTCCGCGTTCAGGCGGTGGACACGACGGCGGCGGGCGACACGTTCACGGGGTACTTTCTCGCGGCGCTCACGCAAGGGCTGCCGCTGGAAACGTGCATGGCGCGCGCTGCGGCAGCATCGGCCATCAGCGTGACACGGCAGGGGGCGGCGCCGTCCATTCCGAGGGCGGAGGAAGTGGATGCGATGCTGCGCAGGGCTTGACGCTTCCTTTGAAAATGTACTTTATACTATTTCCAGATAAGAATGCGCCAAGATGCGCCGCGAATTTTTCATTCTGGCTAACGTGAATGAAACGCAGCGTAGCAGCGCTACGCTAAGTGGAATGAGCGGACGCCAGAAGGGAAAAGGCGCAAGCAGATGGCGCAGGTGAATCTGGAAATAGTATTAGGTTCGCATAACCGCATACAAAAGCCCGGATTGCCGCAGTTTTTTGTCCGCGACAATCCGGGTTTTCTATTTTTTCTGCCAAAAGCCTTGACTCTGACGCTGCGTCATGGTTTATACTGTTCACGCAAGGAGGGAATCAGCATGATGACGGTTCATGAAGTAAGCAGACGCACAGGGGTGAGCGTCCGCACATTGCAGTATTATGACAAGATGGGGCTGCTGCCCCCGACGGCGCGCACAGAAGCGGGCTATCGGCTGTATGACGATGCGGCACTGGAACGCTTACAGCAGATTCTGCTGTTTCGCGCGCTGGCGTTTTCGCTCAAAGAGATTCAGGCGATTCTGCAAAGCCCGAACTTTGACAGGAATCGGGCGTTAGACCAGCAAATCCATCTGCTCACGCTGAAAAGGGCGCATATCGACAACCTGATTACCTTCGCTCGCGGACTAAAAGAAATGGGAGGAACAAACATGGACTTTTCTGCATTTGATACGGCACAGATGGATGAATACGCCGCGCAAGCCAAAGCGCAGTGGCAGCACACGCCCGCCTATCAGGAGTACGCGAAAAAAAGCAAAGGGCGCTCCAAAGAGGCGGCGGCGGCGCTGGCGAACGGCATGATGCTGATTTTCGCGGATTTCGGCAAATGCAAGTCTGCTGACCCTGCATCCCCCGAAGTGCAAGCCTTGGTGAAGCGTCTGCAAGCGTACATCTCGGAAAACTACTATCACTGCACGCCGGAAATGCTGAACGCACTCGGCGCGATGTACAGGGCAGGCGGCTCATTCACCAAAAACATTGACAACGCGGGCGGCGAAGGCACTGCCGAATTTGCCGCACGCGCCATTGATGCCTATTGCAGGTAATACGATTTCCAAATTCACCCGCACCATCTGTTTGCGCCTTTTCCGTTGGAAATAGTATAAATCATAGATTCAGCAGCACATTCACCCGGAACACGCCGTTTTCCGTCTCGACGGTCATCTGCCCGTGGTACTTCTTCGCGACTGTCTCCACGCTCAGCAACCCTGTGCCGAAGCCGGGGTGGCTGGTGGACAGCAGCTTTCCTTCACGGCGGGAAAGCTGCCCATCATAGCGATTCTCAACAATCAGCCCCATCATGGCAGGCGACAGCATGTGGCAAATCACGCTGACGCGTCGCATTGCTTCGGGCAGGCGTTCACTGGCGCGCAGGGCATTCTCCAGCAGATTGCCCAGCACCATGCACAAATCCGCCTCGCGCATCGGCAGTTTCTCCGGCAAATTCAGCTGCCAGGCAAGTGGGATGTTCTTCTGCGCCGCCGTCGCTGCGTAGTAGCCTGCAATTGCGTCCAGCGCACCATTGGCGCAGAAGGTCGCGTGCGCGTCAACGAATTCGCTCTCATACTCCTTCAAATATGCGCGCAGCTCCTCCATTTTGCCGCTCTCCGTCAGCCCGGCAATAACGTGCAGATGCTGCCGGAAATCGTGGCGGAGGCGGCGAGTTTGTGCCATGTACTCCCGCAATTGTGCATAGCGACGCGATTCCAATTCCAGCATCTGGTTTTCCTGAATCAGCGTCAGATTGCGCACGCTCTCCTGTGCCATGCGGTAAAACTGGTAGAGCAGCAGAAGCATCGCCATCATCGCCATCAGCAATGCCACAATGGAAACGCGCTGCATCCGGTTAACCAGCACCGTCGCCGGGTCTTGCGGCATGATGAAGATGATGAACGCGATGCAAATAGCGGGGATGGGGCTGACAACGCGCCACACGCGTTCCACCTGATATTCGCGCAGCAGCCATCTCAGCCACGGCACAGCCACCAGCGCGTAGACAATTGCCAGTAAACTTTCGATGCCGAGATTCAGCAGTACCGTGGACAGCAGGTAGATTGGCTGAACGTTCGTTACCTCGCGCCGCGCGTTCAGGCAGACGGACAGCATGAGTGCCACCGCCGCCACGGTGGCGGGGCTCAAAAAGAGAAGGATGCTTTGTGACACTGAAACATTTGGTTTCAATGCACGGCGGAAGAGCACGAACGCCAGCGCCATGAAGGGCAGCAGCAGCGTGTTTGTTACCCAGCCCTGCCAGCAGCAGACAGCCGCGCCGCTCGCGCATGTCAGCAGGATGAACAGCATCGCCTGACACGCCGTTCGTTTGGGCGAAAGCAGCTGCTCCCAGACCGACATCAGCACCATGACCGCCGCCGGCAGCATAGGCAAGAATTCCAGAAAGTAGCGGATGTACTGTGAAATTTCGATGGTCGTCTCCTCCCCTCCTGCGCGGATTTCGTCAGATTTCGCGCCGCATATGGCGGAACTGGTACTGCGTGAACGTTGCGAACAAGCGCCCCTTGTCTTTCTGGCGGACGGGAAACTGCGTGCCGTCGAGCATCTGGATGCAGTCATTCTCGAACCGCAGAACGGCGCTCATGTTGATGATGATGCCGCGGTTGCAGACCAAAAACCGCGGATCGGCGCAGAGCTCCTTTTCCACCTGCGCGAAGATTCCCGTTGCGCGGCATTCGCCCTCGTCGCTCATGATGCGGACGAAGTGGTTCTGCGCCAGCGCGTAATACACCTTGCTGTACGGCAGACGCATGAGTTTGCGGGCGAAACGCACCTCGATTTCCGGTTCGGGGTGCTGCAGGATGCGCAGCAGGTCATCCAGCAGCTGACGAATGCGCGCTTGCTCGAACGGTTTGAGCAGATAATCGAACGGATGCACCGGGAAAGATTGCCAGACGTACTCCTTCGAGGATGTGACGAAAACAATCGGCAGCGTCGGGGCCTGTTCGCGGAGTTTCCGTGCGGTGTCGATGCCGTTCGTGCCCTCCATGCAAATGTCGAGGAAGAGGGCATCCAGCTGCTCCGGGCTGATAGCGCTAAGCAGTGCGTCGCCGCTTTCGTAGCGGATGATGTTCGTCTGTCCCTCGGCGGTCAGCGCCTGTTGAAGACGTTCGGCGTCCTGCGGGAGATCATCGACGATGGCGATTCGCAGCAACATGCAAGGACTCCTTTCTATCTTGATGATACCACAGCGGCAGTTTTTTTGCATCCCCCATTGGCGCAGGAAAATGTGCGATTGAGGAAGAATTAGGGGGAATTGGGCTGTGTGCGGACAATATTATTTTGTCAGATGACTGGCACTGGGCAGATGCGGGGTGAAGTATGTAGCGATCAGCGGACACACGAGAATCTGCATCCACCTATTTTTCGGACGACAACACCGCTTCTTTTGCGCGGCAGTGTTTTTCCCGCTTTTCGCCCACCTGTTCACTATTTTTATGATTTTTCCACATCCGCCATCCGAATCCGTATAGAAAAAAAAGCCTTGAAATTTCTCACTCTCAAGGCTTTGAAACTAAAGACCTATTTTGATGCGAAATGCACACCTTGTCACCTTTCCGTTAAAATGTTTGGAAATCGTTAAATGGTGCACACCGTATTTGCAGAAGATGCTGCATACTTCTAATCCAGACATTCCGAATCACCGGCTTCTTCGTTTCCAAGATATACTTTGTATGGTTTCCCTTGATAATAATTCATAATCTGTCGTCTTAATTTCGAAGGATACAAGGGCTGCAAATCAAGCGTAGAAATATCCAGCCATCCTATGCCAACTTGATTCGTATCTCCATGAAGAACAGCATCCGGTATGTTATCAATATATTCACAAGAAAAAATCAAATCGACACGATGAAAGGTTTCGCCATGAACACCTTCCACTACAAAAAGCAATTCTTTGCACTCTATAGCAATACCTAATTCCTCTGATACTTCACGGCAAACAGCTTCATTTAGCGTTTCTTCTGCTTCTTGACCACCGCCAGGCATAATATACCATTCTTCACCAGCATCTCTGATTTTGATAGCGGCCATTTTTCCGTCTTTGATGATAAGTGCTTTTGCAGAGTTTCGAATCCTCCCCATAATATTTTCCTCCGTAATGCTTAAAAGAAAAACTGGACACCCGTTTGTATACACAAATGTATCAAAACTGGTGTCCAGTTATGGTGCGGGAAACAGGACTTGAACCTGCATGAAGTTAGCCCTCACTAGAACCTGAATCTAGCGCGTCTGCCAATTCCGCCATTCCCGCATTTGGTCAGCGTCAAAAACTCTGACAGTATTTGTATTCGACGTATTTTGCAATTTTCCTGCTTGCTTTTCAAAAAAAATTTATTTTTTTGCGGATTTTTTCGGGAATCTGATTTTCGCATAGATTTATGCTTATCATGCAGGGGGAGTCACGCCCCTGTAATACAAAAATCCCCCGCTGCCAATCCAGACAGCGGGGGCAAATCCCTTAGATGCAGTGATATTCCTTGAGCAGCTTCTCGATGTCCGTGCCGGAAATCTTCTTCAGCACTTCCTTCAGCGCCAAGCGCTCCATCAGCGGCAGATCCAAGTCGGTAATCTTCTTGCCGTCGCGCAGCTGCACCGTCGCGTTCAGCAAATCGCGGATGTCGTAGGTGCTGCCCCAGACCTCCGGAACGCCGCGGTCAACGTTCAGCAGCGTGTACACGGCAACCATCGCGGTACGCATGGAGTACTCCGTGGTGAAGATGGTGTCACGCGGCACCTCTGCGAACTGACCGAGGAACGCGAAGTTCACAGCCCCTTCCGGCACAACGTCCGGACGGTCGCCCGCTGCACGCGGCATGAAGAACGCCGTGATGTAGGGCATCATGACCGGCACCGTGTTCGCGCTGTGCTCCGCCAGTTCCTCGATTTCGCTTTCCGGCACGCCCATGTGGTACAGCCACTCCATGCAGATTTCCTTGCCGATGCAGTCACGCATGGGCTTCTTCACATAGTCGCCGGGCTTATCGGAGAACAGACCGTACACCCACACGCACAGCTGATCCTTCGGCTGATCGCGGAACTGCTGCTGACGGTTCAGCGTCCAGGACATCAGCCAGCTGGAGTCCTTCACGGTCACGATGCCGCCGGTGACGGTATGACCGGAGAAGGGGTCGCGCTTGCAGATCTTCTGGATATACTGCGGAATCTTGTCGTCCAGCGTGGTGACGGTCGCGCTCATCCAGTTGCTCTGCTCCGGATCGTAGCAGAACTTTTCCGGACGGCCGAACGAAGCGTCCTGCGCGGCAATCTTCTTCCACAAATCCCAGCCGTTGCCGGGCTTCAGCTCCGGGTCAAAGGGCGCGGGAGTGTTCTGGCTGCCGTAGGTGCTGCTTTCGACGCAGCCGCCGTTGGTGATGAACAGCAGGTCGTTTTCGGTCAGGTCGATCACGTCGGTCTGACCGTCATGCTCCACGGTGATGGAGGACGCCTGTTTGCGCGTCGCGGTAACGTCAAAGCGGACGTCGGTCACCTTGGTGGCGTAGTGGAACTGCACGCCATGCTCCTTCAAGTACTTCTCCATCGGCAGGATGATGGATTCATACTGGTTATAGCGGGTGAAGCGCAATGCCTTGAAGTCCGGCAGACCGCCGATGTGGTGGATGAAGCGCTTGATGTAGAGCTTCATTTCCAGCGCGCTGTGCCAGTTCTCGAAGGCGAACATCGTGCGCCAGTACATCCAGAAGTTGGAGGAAAACACCTCGTCGTCGAAAACATCGGTGATGCGCTTGTCATACAGCTGCTCATCCGGCGTGAAGAAAAGGTGCATGATTTCCATCGCGCCCTTGTCGGAGATGGCGAACTTGCCGTCCGTGTGGGCATCCTGCCCCTGCTTTTCGGTCGCGCGGCACAGGGAGAAGTTCGGGTCTTCCTTGTTCAGCCAGTAATACTCGTCCAGCACGCTTGCGCCTTCGGTCTCAATGGACGGGATGGAGCGGAGCAAATCCCACATGACCTCGAAGTGGTTGTCCATTTCGCGGCCGCCGCGCATCATGTAGCCGACATCATACTTCCGGCCGTCGCACGCGCCGCCGGACACCGGGTCTTTCTCAAAAATGTGGATATGCTCGCCCTTCATCTGACCGTCGCGCACCAGATAGCACGCCGCCGTCAGGGATGCCAGACCTGCGCCGACAATATAGGCGCTCTTGTGGTCAACGCCTTCCGGCTTCTTGGGATGGGCAAAGGCTTCATAGTTACCGCTGGAATAATACATAAGTTCGTCCTCCTTCAATCAGACGCAGTGGAGAAAAATTGTTGTTCATCCGAAGCGCACTTCATCTCGCTTCGTGCCTGTATGATACCCCGATTTTCCCCGGAATACAATAAACAAACCGCAGCCGGTGTAAAAAAACCTGACACAAACGGCAGTTTGATAAAGGCGCCACCGTGCAATTCGGCGGCGCGTCTGGCGATGTCTTTTCCGCCATCTGCGGCATGCAAATTCCTCGATTTACATCCAGTAAACCTTCGGAATTTGCATTTGCATCTGACGAAAAATCCATTCGCCAGCCGACTGCCTCATTGTGCGGTGTTACCCTAAATCTACCCTTGACAAATCACATTCCAAAAGAGGCTTTGTCAAGCCCTCTCCCTGGCAAGGGCGCACTTACTCACCACCTGCAAGCAGACGGTGGTATCCCTCCCGTTGGTCGGGCTCGTGCACTCTCCGATGGGGAGTTTCGCTCTCTGCGGAGAGCGACAGGAAATTCGGCAAACCTCATTCCCTGCACGAAAAACGCCGCTGCTGGCAGAAGTACAGCAGCGGCATTTTTCGTGATGACGCAGCATTGCCGATAGCGCTGAGGCGGATTCTCTATGCAGTTTTTTATAGGCTGACAGCTCCGTAAGCCTTCGTCGTCAGCTTCAGGTACTCAACGCCTGCCAGCATGACAATACCAATGCCATGCGTATCGTTGAAGTTCCACATCAGCGTGCGATAATAGGCGCGGGAGAAGGAGAAACCTGATCCGCGGCACACGCCGTACAGGTTGCCGTCCCGGTCAATCGCCTGCTCGCACAAGCCCTTCCAGGCACGCTCGACGGCGCTGCGTACCTCATCCAGCACCGCCACATCATACCAGCCGTTACGCAGGCCGCGGGAGAAGGCGCAGATGAACATGGCCGTCGCCGAGGACTCCAGATAGGTACCGGGTTCATCAAGAATCTGATGCCACAATCCGGAGGCATCCTGCAGCTTCATGTACCCTGCGCTGAGCTCGCGGAAGAACAATAGCAATGCAGGCCGCTTCTCATGGCCGACCGGCAGCTTTTGCAGCAGCTCGCTGAGGGTGAACAGCACCCAGCCGTTGCCTCGGCTCCAGGGGATACGGTTGCTCTTTCCGTTTCGCAAACAGCGCATGTGGGACATGATCTGTTTGTCGGGCATAAAGAGGAGGTCCTTGTATTGAAGCAGCTGATTAGCGCAGGCGTTCATACCTTCCATACTACCGGTCAGCTCCGAATAGCGGCACAGAAAGGGGCCAGACATATACATATCGTCCGCCCAGATGGTATCGTCGCGGCGGCAATAAGCTCCTTCGGAGGTGCGGGGCTGTTCATGGAGCATATATTCCCCTATGGCATCAGCCAGCTTGCGGACAGCCGCGTCGCCGGGCTTGGCGCATTCCAGCATCATGGAGCCAAAGGAGCCGCAGTCGTCCAGCGCGTCAAGCCAGCAGATTTGCTGATTGACCCCCGGAAAGCCATACCTTGCCTGATCATAAAGCGCATACTCATGGATGGAGACGACCTGATCCGCATGGCTTGTCACATAGTCGTTCATGACCTCGCGGCTCAGGAAATGCCCCGCCTGCCACATGCCGTAGAGCGTAACGCCCAGCGGATAAGTCCAGCGGCCAAAGAGCTTGCTTTCCACATAGGGACGCAGAGCAACGCCGTCAAAGCCAGTGCGCCAGGTGATTGTCCCCTCCGCGCCCTCAACCAGCTGTCCCATGGCGCATGCGGTGAAGGCTGAAGTATCCGCGGTTTTCAGCGGGCCCATGATGAGATAAGGTGTCGTCCTTCCATGAATATGCACAGGAGGCTTCCTCCAAGCCCAGTCGCTGTCGCTCACCAGCGCGGCCACCGCCTGATAGGGGCCGACGGCCACAACATCATGCTGTGCTCCGGGGATAACCCGTCCGGGCTTACCGTCCACGATCAGGGTTACAGCGTCATGGGCGGCAAGGGGGACACGGACGCTTCCCTTGAGCCACGCCGCATATACGCCTGCCCCGACAAGGGACTTTTTCTCCGCGCGGGGAAGCCAGGTCAGCTCCGGCGGCATAAAGTCGCCAAAGAAGCTGCCCACGTCAATCTGCATCCGTTCATCCACCGGCTCCGTGTAGAGGATTCCTGCCTCCCCGTCATATTCCTTGTAGGGCAGTACATAATTACAGGGCTCCCACTGCGGCATGGCATTGGCGAAAGCGCAGCCAAAGCCGATCTCCGTCCGCTCGCAGCGCCATACGAAACGATTGTAGCCTGCCCTCAACGACACATCAATCCTGCATTTTTCATGGGTGCGTTCCTGATTGCCGTTGGACTGGAACACCCTTTCCTCATTCAACCACACCTGAACAGGACCGTCGCACTCCACCACGAAGCCAGAGCTCTTGGCCTGCGGACAGTATAGATCGGCGGCGGCATAGACAATTTCGCCATTCTCTCCGCCGGGAAAACGCCGCGCAAAATCCAGCAGATATCGCGCCTTTCGATCCGCCTGAATGCCTGACTCATCAAAGGTGCGCCAGATAAAGGGCGTAACAGGATTTTCCCCCATAAATCGGGTTCCAAGCAGATCAATGATTCTCCCGGCATCGTCGCCATAGCTCCAGGCAGCACTGTTGCGATCGTCAAAATAGTATCCCATGGTCAATTTCCTTTCTTTTCTGCAATGCTTTCGCGATAGGCGGAACGCTTGGCTTCAATGGCGCGGCTGCCGCCCGCGGAGAGATAGGCGGCCACGCAGCGATCCCATTCCTCATCGAAATTCTCAGCCGGGCACATGATGGTTCGTATGCGGAGCTCCTTTCCTTCGCGGCCAGGATGTTAACCGTTTCCAGCGACGCGGGGATATATCCAGTTCGCGAAGCACCCGGCTTTGAATATAGCGTACCCAGGCGTTGTCCTCGCAGGAGCCATATTCCTCGGGCATGTTCTCCCGGTCATAGACCATGACGCGAAGCGTTTCCGTCTGTGCCGACGCGCTCCCATGCACAAGGAACGGCAGCGTCAGCAGGAGAAGGAGAAACGAGAGCAGGCACATCTTTCTCACAGGAAATACCTCAATCATTTTCTGTGACCGGGAATTATACCCGGTCGCTCAAACAGCGGAGCGCATATTAAGGTAACACCGCACAAATGAGGTGGTCGGCTGGCGGAAAAGACATCGCCCGACGCGCCGCCGAATTGTGCGGCGTTGCCTTAAGGCAATACCGCACAAATGAGTTGGTGCGATGGCGAATGCATTTTTTGTCAGATGCGATTGCAGAAATCGAAGGTTTACTGGAGGTAAATCGAGATTTCTGCAAGAAGCAGATGGCAGAAAAGGCATCGCCAGCGCTGCAGACGAATTGTGCGGTAGTGCCTTAAATATCCGTGCGCTCGGCCTTTTCAAAGTCAAGAATCGTCTGATGACCGCCGGCATTGATCTCGATTGCGCCCGCGTCAAATTCCGTCTGAGCAAACTCGTTATCATAGCGCTTGTAGCCATGGATGCAGATGGTTTCTCCCCCGACGGTCAGGGGCCTGTTCCAGCCGAAGGTGATCTCACCCTGAGAGGGAGACTGGTAGATCAGGTTGTGCGTGTCGCCGCACACCTTTTTCCCGGCAAAGCCGTCCATGAACGCCTCAAAGCTGCCGTTTTCAGCCTTGGAGCCCATTTCAATGACCCACACGTTTGCGTGACCCTGCGCGATGTACTCATAATCGTCGGCACGGTCATATTTCTCCTGCCAGCTTTCGGCGTACAGCTCTTTGAACATGGCGGGATCCTTCTTTTCCCAGTAGCCGGGCAGCAGCGAATACACCGCCGCATACCCATCGCCTTTGCGGCCAAAGATCCAGCCCTCCTTCTCCACCACCTCGTCCATCTCATGCCTGGGGAAGTAGAGGTGGGAATAGAGGTAATCCACAAAGTCGGGTTCAACGCGGTACAGGCACAGCAGCACGTTTTCATGCTGCACGGCGCGGGGCAGGGTCAGGTTGCCGGCCCAGCAGTTGGGACGGTTGGAATACTCGGTGGAAGCGGGATTGGTTGTAAAGATGACTGCCTTGCCGCCCAGGGAGGCCGTCCAGGGATGCTGCTGATAGCCCATGCGGCCCTTGCGGAAATCCTGCGCGCAGCTGAGGATATAGTCCGGCGTACGGCGTGTGTAGATGTCCACCTGTGTCATGGCTGTGAAGTCGGGCGCATCCACGCAGGGCACACCAGCCTCATCATGCAGCTTGTAGCGCTCATAGTAGGCGCGGACACGGTTAGTCATCCAGTTCCATGTGGGGAACACCTTCAGCGAGTTCTCAATGGTCAGGCGGTCGGAGTATGTCTGCTGGCCCCAGAAGAACATGATGTTGTCAAAGTCGGCGGGATCCACGCCATAATACTTGGCGTCCGCCACGTCGATGCTCATGCGCTCGCGGTTGGTTTGGATTCCCGTGGGAGCCGCTGCTGCCGCCAGGATAGCCTTGGGACAAACATAGCCGTTGGCAGCCAACATCACGGCGCAGTTGCTCATGGTGCCGGCGTATCCCTTATCAAACAGCAGCGCCATCACGGCGGAGCAATCCTCATAGTCGGGCTCGATGATAAAGCGGGTATAGACGCGGCCATGGGTGGTGGGCAAGTGCCCTTCAAAATGATTGACCGCCAGGTCAAACACCAGCATGTCAATCAGCATGCGGCAGCGGGTGCGGATATCCGCCTCGTCGGCATAGATCATCAGGTTGACCAGACCCAGCATGTCATCCATGTAGTATCCCTGAGTCAGCCATTCGCTGAAGCCGAAGCGTTCACGCCAGTTCAGCCAGCGGCGCAGGAAGGCGGTGGCATGGGCGTGATGCTCAGCGCCGGTCATGCCATTGTTGGGGAACACCACGTCAGGATACATCTGCCCCACCAGATATTCGGCGCTGTGATACAGGATTTGATGATTCTCGGTGAAGAAGCAGGCGTGCACATCGCCGGGCTCGTCCAGCCAATACTTGAAATGAATCAGACTCTGTTCAATCTTCTGTGCCTGCTCCTCATTCAGGCGCGTTCCGCGATGCTCGCGCAGCATACGGATCAGCGCGGGGATGGTGAAATCAGCGCAGTCCAGGCGGGCGTCGATGCGCTCAAGCGCCTTGTCAATGGCGAAGTTTCGAATAGGCGGCGTGTCGATCCCGGCCTTTTGCAGCTCCATCTTCGCCAGATCGTAATACAGGCCCAGGAAGCCGTTGAACGCGCCAAACGCGCCGGACATTTCCTCGGGCGTGGTTGCAGCCTGGACCTTTCCAAGCTCCACGACATGTTCCAGATACTTCAGGTTGTCCATGTGATTATTCCTCGCTTTCATGATATTCATCCGCCGTCTCGGCGGCTATGGTACTGTCTGCGGAGGGATGCTTCCGATACTCGCCGGGGGAGCATCCCATATACTGTTTGAACAGACGATACATGGTCTGCTCGCTGCCAATGCCGACCTGCTCGGCAATATCCCGCTGGGAGATGGTCGTATTCACCAGCAATTCCTTCATCTTTTCAAGGCGGATGCCGAGCAGATAGGCTGAAAAGGTTGTTCCCATCTCCGTCGATATGATCTTTCTGAGATATTATATCCCTGCCCGCCGCATCAATGTGGCCAAGCTCGGTTTGTTCATCCGCAAGGACTGGCTGGACAAGCTGAACATGGCGGAGCCTACCACCACCGAGGAGTGGGTTGCCTATCTGCGCGCGGCCAAGGAAGCCAAGCTGGGCGGCGAGCAGACGGTTCCCTACGCCATGAAGCTGTATGAGAACAGCCCGCTGTTCTCCACCTCCGTGATCGTGGATTCCTTCCTGGACTTCTCCAAGATCACCAAGGAGGACTGGTACTCCCTGTATCACGAGCAGATGCCCGGCGCGAAGGAGGCCTATCGTCTGCTGAATACCCTGTACAATGAGGGTTTGATCTCTGAGAATTTCGCCATTGATAACGGCGACATCCGCGACCGCGATCTGAACCAGGGCTACGCGGGCTTCTACATCGAGGGTCCCACGCAGGTTTGGCCCGATTACAGCGATGAGATGAAGAAGAACGTAGGCGAGGACGCCGAGTGGATCCCTGTTAACCCCTTCGTGAATCCTGACGGCTACACCCTTCACGAGAACTATGCCGCCAACGGCATCTGCATCTTCATTCCCAGCTGGGTGAATAAGGAGACCGCTGTTGCCGCGATGAAGTACATGGACTGGATGGCTCAGCCTGAAAACATGTTCTACCTGCAGAATGGCATTGAAGGCGTTCACTATGATCATCTGAACGAGGACGGCCTGCCCGTTGGCCGTGTAACTAATGACAACCTGCCCGACGACCAGAAGTGGCTGTCCGCTGTCGACCTGGTGTTCCTGTCCAATGGCAGCAGCTTCGGCAATGATGAGCTGAACAACAAGTACAGCGCCTTGACCTTCACCGGCTATGAGGATGTCGTCGCACGTTCCTATGAGTACATGGCCAAGGATTCCTATGCACCCATCGGCTTCACCGTGTCGATTAAGGCCGAGGCCGACTACGACCAGATGGTGCTGGCAAAGCAGGCTGAGCTGCTCACCAACGCCCTGACCTGCGATCCGGCCGAATTTGACGCGGTGTATGATCGCTGCGTGCAGGCCATCCTGGACGTTGGCGGCCAGCAAATCGTCGATGAGCGCAAAGCTGCCTATGAGGCTGGCTTGATCCGCGGCGACTTCCCCATGGAGGTGCTTTCCAAGTAAACATGGACTGGATGATAGCCATCAGCGCTGCTGATATGGCTACGGCATAAGGAAACATTCTCAGGGAGCGATGCAGCAAAAAAGCGCATCGCTCCTTTTGCTGCGGGCGGCTCCCATCGGGTCAGGTGCCCACCACCGGTTCCTTGCCGGGAAGAATTGCTACGAAGATTTCGCTCGAACATCCTCCGTCTTGGTAAATACAGGCTGAGCTGTGACGGACGCGGCGAGCAGCATTCATCCAAGTAAAGGTACGTTCGACAATCCAGCGCCACGGAAGTTTTTCCCACTCATGAGGCTTGATTTTCTCGGAGATGTCCACCCGGCGCCGGAGCTGTTGATTAAGGTAACACCGCACAAATGAGGTGGTCGGCTGGCGAATGGATTTTTCGTCAGATGCAAATGCAAATTTCGAAGGTTTACTGGCGGTAAATCGAGAAATTTGCATGCCGCAGATGGCGGAAAAGACATCGCCAGACGCGCCGCCGAGTTGTGCGGTGTTACCTTAACTTCGTCAATACACGTGCCGCGATAACCTGCATCGGCGCAAAAGGCTTGAATTGACGGATACTTTTTGCAAGCCTTCTGCGCTGCAAGAATGCCTGACTTCGTGTCGTGAATGTTTGCAGCGTGAACCACGATGCCCAGCAAGTTGCCCATTGTGTCTACGACGGCATGACGTTTGCGCCCTTTTGCTTTTTTCCGCCATCGATGCCGCGCTTTTCATTGTCCGCTACCGTTTTTACGCTTTGCGAATCAATTAACGCATAGTGCGGTTCGGCACTTTTCCCCGCATCTTTACGAGTCTTTTCAACCAAGTGAGCGAGGATCTTCTCCCATAATCCCGACTTTGCTCCACGGCTGAAAAAACTATAAACCGTTTGATACGGCGGGAAATCGTGCGGAAGCTGCCGCCATTGACAGCCGGTCTTTACGATATACAGCACGGCATTTGTCAGTTCGCGCTTGCTCCACTTCCGATTCCGCATTCCCGAATATAGTGGCTCTATTTCTGACCACTGCGCGTCTGTCAAGTCCGTCGGGTACGGCTTGTGCTCGGCTCTTGCTTCTTTCATTCTACTATTATAACACATCCATCTTATAAAGACAAGTTCTGAGATGGGAGCTAAGATACAGACGCATACAGTGCCTGCGTTAAACCCCGTGCTGCATATAGAGCGCTGGGATAATCAGGATGTGCTTGTAATTGAAATTCAGCCCTCTCATCAGCTTGTGATGACTTCAGACGGACGCTATCTGCGCAGACGGCTTAAACAGAATGGTGAGCCAGAGATGATTCCCCTGCAGCCTTACGAAATCATGCAGCGGCTGTCCAGTATTCAGGTCATTGACCCATCTGCGCAGGTTATTGAAGGTCTTCCTGTTGAAAAAGCATTTAATCCATTGGAACGGGAACGCCTTCGGGGCATGATCCGCACCTATCACGGAGACACCTCTTTGCTCGAACTGCCAGATCAGGAACTGGACAAAGCCCTGGAGCTAATCAAACAGCGGGATGGCGTCTATTATCCTACTATGGCGGGCTTGCTGCTCATCGGATATGAGGACTATATCCGCGAGTATGTGCCAGGGAACGAAGTCCTGTTTCAGGTCATGGACGGTGTCAACGTACTGGCAAACCCGCCAGCTATGCGTGGCGCGTTGCTGTCTATCTTTGAAAAGGTTGATCTCCTTTTCCAGTCCAGAGTAACGGAGCAGGAAATACAGGTCGGGCTGTTTCGTGTGCCCGTGCCCAACTACGAAAAGGACGCCTTCCGTGAAGGATTTGTCAACGCATTGGTTCACAGGGATTACTTCCGAACTGGCGCCGTGCAGGTACAACTGCAAAATCAGGCGATGGTCATCTCCAGCCCCGGTGGCTTTCCGGAAGGAGTAACACCCTACAATATTCTGACAGTAGCGCCAACGCCGAGAAACCGGATTCTGGCAGAAGCCGTCAAGCGAATTGGTCTGGCAGAACGGACTGGACGAGGCGTTGATAAAATCTACCGCGCCATGCTGCGCAGTGGTCATGAGATGCCGGACTATTCAGACAGTACTTCTGCCTTCGTCATCCTGAGATTGAACAGTGCTGAAATGGATGAAAAGTTCGTTCGTATGCTTGTAACCGAGGAACAGCGGATCAATGACATGATTCCTGTTGATGCGCTGATTGTGCTGTCAACGCTGAAAAATGAACGACGGGCAACACTGACGGACATTGCGGCCAAAATACAGAAAAACGAGCATGACGCCAGGATCACTGTGGAGTGGTTGGTCGAATTGGGCATGATTGAAGGCGTAGGAAACGGGAAAGCCCGGCACTACATCCTGTCTTCAAAAGTATATGCTCTCTCCGGGAATGAGACCGGCTATACTCGGCAGAAGGGCATGACAACCATGCAGGAGAAAAGCCTCATTGAGCGGCATGTGGAGCAGTTTGGAAAAATTACGAGGGCCAAAACTGCCGAACTCTGCAAGTGCGATGAAAACCACGCCTACTATCTCCTGCGGCTGATGACGCGGGAAGGAATGCTGAAAGCCGAAAAAAGCGGTCGGTATGCATACTATATCAAGGCATAAAAAAGTCAGCGTTGAATTCAGCGTTAGAACACTAAAAGTCAGCGTTGGCAGACGAGCTTACAGCGAGAAAACAGTCTGATTCCGCATTGTATGGCGAAAAAAGTCAGCGTTGAAAATCAGCGCAAGAAAGTCGTAAAGGGTGACAATATGGATTCCGAACAGATTATTCAGAGCCTCAATGCACGGTTTGTGAAACCGCTGCCCGAATTCTATCAGCGACGCATAGTCTTCTGGATTGATGAGGACAGGGAGTTCGAGGATATTATCGGCGATCTTCAGCTGGATAAGGCGAAGGTGCTCATTCTGAATGGGCACAATAGCTTTGCAGCCAAGCAGCTGCTGGTGGAGGATGACCCCACCAGTAACTACCTGGTCTATTGTCCTGTGGCCTATCAGCGTCCGGAGGATGACTGGCTGCTGAACATTCGCCTGTATAGCGAAGAGTACCGTGCTGACCTGAATTCGATCTGGATGGATGAAATGGGCCTTCCTGCAACACCCGTGCTGCGCACTCAGGTGAAGGGCTACCGCCGCTTCTTCAATGCGAAGGATCGCCGTGCCAAGGTGGCGGCTATGTCCAATCGCATCAGTACAGCAGCCCATCTGCACACAGCAGTGATGTCTGTTTTGTGTGGCCTGAAGGAACCCAATCCCAACGGTATCATTCGCACCGTGCTTTCCGGCCCACAGAGTCTGGAAGACAACGAGACCTATCAGAGCTTTGTCAACTATGGCTCTGATAAGGCATTCTGGGTGATGGTGGCGCAGGCTTCCGGTTACCAGAATGCGGATGATCCTGATCTGCGGGATCTGATGTCTCATATCCTGCTGACCGCCGCCTCCCGCACACTCTCTCATGAGGTGCTTGCTGGGCTGGAACAGCATATTTCTGTGCCACACCAGACCTGGTGCTATGACTTTGTCACGGATTGGCTGCACAGCGATAGTGATGGAAGGCTATATCGGCTGGCCCGTGAGCTGGAACATGAATACCATCTGCCAGAGCGCTTTGCCAAATTTGAGATCGCAGATCTGCTGAACACAGAATGCTTCCCCTGCATCAACGAATGCATAATATCTGCGATGATGGCGGAGATTCAAAATGATACTATCCAGCCGCAGACCATCAACAGCATTGTGGAACGTCGTCGTGCCATGATCTGGTACGACTATGCGGAATGCTATTACGAAGGCCTGCAGCAGGTGGCTAATATGCTGTCCTTCCGGCAAACGCATGTGAACAGCTTCCATATTGTGGATGCTGAAGCTGTCTGGAAGGAATACACAACCGATCTGTATCGCATGGATACATGGTACCGCAATTTCCACCTACAGTTCCAGAAGTCCCTGCACGTTATGAACTCCCGTCTGGATGATGGCTTCAAGGCTGTCGCCGACAAGGTGGAAGGATTGTATAACCATTGGTTCCTGGCGCAGCTGTCTGCCTGCTGGACAAACGCCAGTGAGATCGATCTGAAGGATACCGGCTGCATCCCTGGCGTGAAGCCTCTGGAGGACTTCTATGCCGACAAGGTCAAACCTGCCGAGACTCGCGTGTTTGTCATTATCTCCGATGCCATGCGCTATGAGGTTGCCGCTGTGCTGGCTGAGCAGCTTCGCAGGGAAACCCAGAGCAAGGTTATCTTGGAAAGCCGCCAGGGCATTTCTCCTACGATTACGCCCTTCGGTATGGCCGCTCTGCTGCCGCATAAGGAATTGAACGTGCAGCTGCGGCCTAACGGACAGCTGCAGGTGCTTTGCGATGGGATGCCCAGCGAAGCCGGAGACCGGGATGGTATTCTGAAAGCCGCCAATCCGCACAGCGTGGCGTTGCAGTACAAAAAGATTATCGACATGAAGCGGCAGGAGCGTACCGCTCTTGTCAAGGGCATGGATGTGATCTATATCTACCATGACCGCATCGATGAAGCCTCGCATTCCGATGATGCCGCTGTCTTCTCTGCCTGTGAGCATGCAATCCAGGAGATCAAGACCATGGTGCGCATCATTGTCAATGAGTTCAGTGGTGTGCGCATCCTGATTACGGCGGATCACGGCTTCCTGTACACCTATAGCCCATTGACGGAGGAGAGCAAGACCGCCAGCGATATCAAGGATCAAACGGTGGAGATGGGCAGGCGTTATGTTATTGCCGAAAAAGGCGCGGATGCTGAATACATGATGCCAGTTCGTTTCCTGGAAGGTCACACGGAATATGATGCTTTCGTGCCGAGAGAAAATATCCGTTTGAAGATGAGCGGTGCTGGAGTCAATTTTGTGCATGGCGGAGCCAGCCTGCAGGAGATGGCCGTGCCGGTCATTGACTACACTTATAAGCGCACTGACAGCAAAGACTTTAAGTCCCATCGTGAGCAGTATGAAACGAAACCTGTCACAGTCAGTCTGATCTCCGCGACAAGGAAGATCAGCAACATGCTGTTTGCGCTGAATTTCTATCAGCAGGAGCCGGTCGGTGATACCCGCAGTGCCTGCAACTATCGCGTTTTCTTCCGGGATGCCAGCGGGAAAGTGATTTCTGATACCCTGCGCATCATTGCGGATAAGACCACTACCAACGAACAGCAGCGTACCTTCCGGATGAACTTCAACCTGAAGCCGCAACAGTACAGCAACCTGGATACCTATTATCTTGTGATTCAAGATGAAGAAGGAAAGCAGATGCCTGTAATTGAGGAATTCCAGATCGATATTGCCTTCGCGGCGGACGGGTTCGATTTCTTCAGCTAACCATTGGAGGAAATGACTATGGCTGATTTGGATAAAAGAGCGGAATTAAAGCAGAAACTCAGAGAGCACTTTGACGGAAAGATTGTACGCAAGGATCTTACCAAAAAGATCAAAGAAGGCGCGAATGTGCCGGTATATGTGCTGGAGTTCCTGCTGGGCCAGTATTGTTCATCAGACGATGATGCGATTATCGAATCTGGTGTCCAGAAGGTGAAGCGCATTCTGGCGGATAACTTTGTGCGCCCAGATGAGAGCCAGAAGGTGCTATCCATGCTGCGCCAACGTGGCTCTTATTCCGTGATCGATATGGTCACGGTCACCCTGGATATCAAAAAGGATCAGTATCTTGCAGCTTTCTCCAACCTGGGGCTGACCGGTATTCCAATTGCGGATGAATACCCGGAGAAGTTTGACAGGCTCCTTTGCGGTGGCATCTGGTGTTTTGTCCAGTTGGAATACGAGACGGACGGCCCCGGCATGCTGGACGAGTTCATGGGCGGACAAAAGCCCAGCCCGGAGAAAAAGCAAAAAGCCGCCAGCCCTATCAGTATCACGCGACTGCAGCCGATCCAGATGCCTCATGTGGATGTGGATCAGCTGAAAGAAGGCCGCAAGGCGTTCACCAAGGAAGAATGGATGGACATCATGCTGCGCTCCATCGGCATGGAGCCGGATGCACTGACTTATCGCGACAAGTGGCTGCTGCTCCTGCGCCTGGTGCCGCTGGTGGAGAACAATTACAACCTGTGTGAGCTGGGACCGCGCTCAACAGGCAAGAGCCATCTGTATAAGGAGATCAGCCCGAACAGCATCCTGGTTTCCGGCGGCCAAACAACTGTGGCGAATTTGTTCTATAACATGGGCAAACACACTGTTGGGCTGGTTGGACTTTGGGACTGTGTGGCCTTTGACGAGGTGGCTGGCATCCGTTTCAAAGACAAAGACGGCATTCAGATCATGAAAGACTATATGGCTTCTGGATCATTTGCTCGCGGCAAGGAAGAGAAGGCCGCCAGTGCCTCTATGGTCTTCGTTGGCAACATCAACCAGAGCGTAGACGTGCTGCTGAAGACCAGCAGCCTGTTTGACCCATTTCCGCCTGAGATGGGCACGGATACCGCCTTCCTCGACCGTATCCATTGTTACATCCCAGGATGGGAGGTGCCGAAGTTTCGTCCGGAACATTTCACGGACGATTATGGTTTCATCACGGACTATCTGTCCGAATTTATCCGGGAACTACGCAAGGAACAGTATGGCGACGCCATCGACCACTATTTCCGCCTGGGCAAAAACTTGAACCAGCGCGATACCATCGCCGTGCGTAGGACTGTGGATGGCCTACTGAAACTCATTTATCCTGACGGAAGCTTTACCAAGGATGATCTGGAAGAGATTCTTCAAATTGCGATGGAGATGCGCCGCCGGGTAAAGGAACAACTGAAAAAGCTGGGCGGCATGGAGTTCTATGATGTGAACTTCAGCTATATCGATCAAGAAAGCTTTGATGAGCGCTATGTGTCTGTGCCTGAGCAAGGCGGCGGCAAGCTGATTCCGGAGGGTATCTGCAACCCCGGACAGGTGTACACCATCGCCCGTGGCAAGAGCGGTATGATCGGCTGTTTTCGACTGGAAAGCCAGATGCTGCCCGGTAGCGGCAAGTTCGACAGAACAGGCATCGGCTCTGACCGCGATGCCCGCGAGAGCAGCAACGCCGCATTCAGCTTCCTGAAGGCCAACGGCAGCCGCATCAGCCAGTCCATCAGCACGACATCCAAAGATTACATCATCAATTATCAGGATCTGCAGGGCATCGGTATGACTGGAAAGCTGGCACTGCCCAGCTTGATTGCCCTGTGCTCCATCGCCCTGCAACGACCGACTCAGAGCAGCATGGTTGTCCTTGGAGAAATCAGCATCAGCGGCACCCTCATGAAGGTGGACGAGCTGGCCAATACCCTGCAGTGCTGCCTGGACAGTGGCGCAAAGAAAGTACTGATTCCGGCTATATCCATGATCGATTTTGCCACGGTACCAGCAGACCTGATGGGAGCGTTCCAGTTAATTCCGTACCAAAGCGCGGAAGACGCGGTTTTTAAGGCATTGGGAGTAGAGTGAGGAGGATTATAGATATGAAGCTTAAGAAAGAATTTTTAAGTTTTTACAGAGAAATCAGAATTGATTCGGAATCTCATGCATTAAAGGAAAAAAGAGAAGTACTAGAGGACGATATTAAATCCAATCTACCTGACATTCTTGCAGAACACGGTATCGATATTAGCAAGAGTGATATAAGGATGATCGATCAAGGAAGTTATAAGTACAATACTACAATCAAAGACGATGTTGTAGATAGGGATGTTGCAGTAATTATACCGTTAAACACATCGGACAATGCTGATCCGAGAAAAATAAAGAAAAACCTGAAGGAAGCAATCGATATTCCCTCACGGTCGGTTACGATAAAAGAGCCATGTGTGCGTGCTTCATATTATGAAGATGGCGAGGAATGGCTACACATTGATTTACCCTTGTATGCTGAAGATGGTCCGCATACATATTTGGCGAGGGGTAAAGCAACGAGTAATACATATTCGTGGGAAATTGCTGATCCAGATGGGTTGAATAGTTACATGTGTGACAATATTAACGGTAACGACCAACTACGACGGATCATCTGCTATATCAAGAAATGGCGCAATATTAAATACGAAAATGCTGCAAGCGACCATGAATGTCCACCAAGCATCGGACTTACGCTGCTTGCTATTGACTGCTTTTCTGCTCAGACATCAACTGAAGGCGATGATGATTTGTTGGCATTTCAGAAGACTTTAACGGCCATCAGAGATCGTTTTTCGATAGTCTATGATAAAGATTGGAAGCAACATAAGGACATTAAATGTATGCTCCCCGTCGTTCCATATACCGACGTATTTGCACAAATGAGGGAAAGCAGCGTCACTTACATTGATACTTTTTACAACCGCATTTCAACAGCAGTAGAGAACCTGACAAATGCAGTGAATGTTGAATCAGAGCATGATGCAGCTGAATACGTCCAGAAAGTGTTGGGAGATGATTTCACAGTTCCTCCTAAAGAAGCAGTAGCTGCCGCCGCATACAATAGGAGGGAGCACAGCTTTGGATGAGAAAGTATCAGCTCTTGATATTGTCCGGTCATATGATGAAATCTCAATCGAAGACAGCGATGTGTTATCAGAAAGCCTTTTCTTCTTCCGCCTGTGCGGAAATAGATTTCTTTTCTTTGCGCCTGATGAAAACGATCCTTCCTCATGCCCGGGCATTTATCTCTACAATGATGAATTGCTCAATGCGCCTCATATTATGCTCAATCAGGAAGAATACGCGGGAGACGAGCAACTTCCCAAAGGGATCTATAGATGGATTTGCTTATACGAGCAAAATAGTGTTGTATGGTCTCTGATGGGACATGAAGAGAAAATCTATGATGCGATTAATAGACTGATAGAATTACTTTCCATGACTGAAAAAGAAAGGGAATATGAGTTTCAAAAGGAGTTCCTCTACTATTGGAATTCTGCCAGTAAACAAAAAGGCAAGTATTCGATATATCTTCAAAGAGATGATGAGTTTACTAATCTGAGCCTCTATTATGGCGAAAAAGAAATACGAATTATTGGGGATAATTTGATATTAACGGACATCAATAAGCTGGACAAGAAAAACGAAAGAGAATGGATACGACACACAGAGTTAGAAGCTTATTTTATTCCAATAATTGATAGCAGAGGCATTATTCCGCCGCATCGTGGATATCAATGGACGCAGAGTGATATTCGCAATATTGTCTATGGAAAACAGGTTGCACATATCAGCGATGAAACATTTAACCAGTTGAAGAATATTACACCGAAATACCAGGACATTCTTCTGGTATTTGGCATGAAAACAGAACAGACGGATATTGTTTTTGCTTCGAAACTTAAGTGTAAATCGGGATCACATCGACCATTACTTGATAAGATATGTAACGATGTGATCTCAGTGGAACCTTGGCGAGTATCGCGAAAGGATTACCTATATTTGAGCAAACAGATTGGCAATGATTTGAGCTTGACAGACAGCAGGACGTTGCTTGTAGGTGCTGGATCGCTAGGCAGTTATGCTGCTTTTGAACTTGTGAAGAACGGTACAAAACATTTAACAATTTATGATGGCGATAAACTCGAAGATGAAAACGTCCTTCGTTGGATCTACGGAGGAATTGGACGTGGAACAGGAAAAGCGAGTACAATCAGTATTCTGTTACAACTGCTCCACCCAGAAATTGTCATTGATGCTCACGATACAAATCTGAGTAATGCATCTCTGGAACAAGTTGCTTTGCAGAATGACATGATCATTTTTACCATCGGAAGTACTGATCAACAACTGAAGTTCAATAAGCAGCTAATGCAACAGAGATGCTCAGTGCCTGTTTTGTTTGCGTGGATTGAAGAAGGTGGAACAAACAGCCATATCCTCTATGTTAATTATCAAAGTAAAGGTTGCTACGAATGTCTGTATACTGATGAAAACGGTAAGCGCGTCAGTAATAGAGCAAGACGCAATACTCAAGAGTTATCAACTAACGGGGTGGTTAAAAACGGTTGCGGCGGAACAAGAGCAGCATATGGTACAGCTGTTCTGCTAAGGACAACGGCAGCTTTGCTTGAAATGATTAGCAAGATAAAAAGTGGACAAATTTGTGAGAGCACACTTTGGGACATAACACCAGAGAGAGTGATCGCATCCGATTTACAAATTCAGATGAAAGGATGTGATTGCTGTGGACTTTAAAAAACACAACAAGTGTTTCAAATTTGAATTACCAAACGGATGTGTTGTTGATATTCTTGATCCCGTTATGGATGAAATACATAAATGGATTCAAGATCAGCCAGAAAAGCCGGAGAGTGGTGGCCTTCTTGTGGGCTACGAACATCAACGCACCGGAAATGTCTCCTTGGAAGCAGTATCAACCCCATGCGCCAATGATGTCAGAACGCGAGTGCGTTTTGAAATGAGGGATCCTCAACACAAAGCGTTTCTTATGAAATCAAAGAGGAAAAAGAGTTACTATATGGGTGCATGGCATACACATCCTCAAACAATTCCTCTTCCATCAAAGACCGACTGGAAAGATTGGAAAGAAACCTTAAGGCAAGATAAAACCGGTTGTAGATATGTTTTCTTTGTTATAGCAGGAACTTGTGAATGGAGATTATGGGCTGGAGATAGTGCGACTGGCGAGATAACAGAGCTACACGAGTGCAAAAAGAATGGTGAGGGGCTTTATCTTCGTAAAGAAATGTATCAAACAGAACGGATAGGAGGAAGAACATGAAGACAAGCAAGGAAAAAAGACCTTCTATTCCGCCTAATGTAAAAGCTCATCTTTGGCTCAGAGCCGGAGGAAGGTGCGAGTTTAGAGGATGCAATGTACTGCTTTACGAGGATGATGTTACAAAGAACCCTATGAACAGGAGTAACATTGCTCATATTATTAGCTGGACCGAAGGCGGTCCACGGGGTGATCATAAATTATCTTCCGAAAGGGCCACTGATATTGACAATCTAATGCTTTTATGCCCGGAACATAATCATTTGATCGACAACAACGAGGAAGCCTATACCATTTCACTTCTTCATGAAATGAAAAGAGAACATGAGGATCTTATTCGTGAACTTACAGACATGCGAAATACTCAGCCTCGCAGAATAATTGAGCTGAAGAGTAAAATTCAGGGACAAGTACCATCAATAACATCCGCGGAAGAAAGAACTGCACTATTGCCATTTTATCCTTGCAGTGAAAAAGTTGTTATTGATTTATGCGATATTGAAGACATCAATACAGCAAAAGGTGTGATTGATGAAAAGGTTACGAGCAAGATCGGAAATTCAAACGATATTTACGTGGCATTTATTATGGCAAAAATACCTCTTGCGTGCTATTTGGGATATTCCATTGGGAATAAGGTCCCTGTTCAAACATTTCAGCATTTTCGTGATACGGAAGATTGGAAGTGGCGCAAAGACGGGAGCCATGTATTCGCCAGCTATCCAGAAAATGAAACACCAACCTACAATGTTTGTTTGTTAATCAACATTAGTGGAACTATTGATCATACGCTATTGCCAGTGGATTATCCCGTTTATTCGATAAGCGCCGATGCACCTGGTTTTAATTTCATTCAATCTTGGGATCAGGTTCTCGAATTCAGAGATAAATATAGATCAATGCTAGATCGGATCCGGTCGGTGCATGGTGAGGCTGTTACAATACATCTTGTCCCCATTTCCCCTAATCCTATCAATTTTGAAATTGGAAAGGGAATAATGAAAAACCTGGATCCTACAATATTATTATATGACAAAGGGAGCGAAGACCTAACTTATCAATGTGTTATGACCCTACATGATAGAATCCGTAATTGAGTAATCAAAAGGGTAAACTGAAATGGTTGGCAACTATAAAGTCATCACCCTCTGCGGCAGCACCCGATTCAAGGATGCTTTCATCGAAACACAGAAGCGCTTGACGTTGGAAGGAAACATCGTCATCAGTGTCGGTCTATTCGGGCATTCCAGCGATGAGGAGGCTTGGACAGAAGGCACCAAGGAAATGCTGGATGACATGCACAAGAGGAAGATCGACATGGCAGATGAGATCTTTGTTATCAATGTAGGTGGGTATATTGGTACCAGCACACGATCTGAGATTGAGTATGCTGAAGCGTATGGAAAGCCGGTTAAGTTTCTAGAATCATAACGATAGTGTTAATCCAGTCTGTGAAGCGTCAATCGAAGGATCGGCGGTTCTATCATTGCTCATCCTCGTAACTTATGAGTGACTGATAAGCATATCCTCAGCCGAATCCGTGGCTGCTTTCTTCCAATATGGTAAAGCAGCTAACGCTAGGCGGACAGCGTTTGCAAATCCAACATTTCCGCGAAAACCAGCTAACACCCCTACCCAGAATGTTGGCAGGAACGGCAGGTAATGCTCTCTTTTACCCTTCTCCCGCCCACCACAATCTGGTCAAAAACGATTCCGGAAATCAAGTTCACGTCTGAATTTTCCGAAATCCGACCCAGACCATCCGCGAAAATTAGCAAGACCTTCCGCCTGTGCTTGCAGGAAAAACCAGCCTGCCGAAGAGACCGTGTTAGAAATCGGCCAAAAATGTTTGCAATTTGCAAACACCGGGTGCTGTGTGTTAGCATGAACTGGGTCGTTTCGGGATACGAAAATACCAGACCCGGAAACTTGCCGATTTAGGGCAAATTTGTCGAATCTGGTATCTTCAAAATGGTGATCCCGGCGGGATTCGAACCCACGGCCTGTCGCTTAGGAGGCGACCGCTCTATCCTGCTGAGCTACGGGACCATATGGCTGAAACCCTTTATTTTTCAAGGATTTCAGCGTATTAGATGATGATGCATTCATCACGATTTCTGCTAACATCGGGGCCATTTTCGCGTTAGCAGCTGCTAATTTTGGGCGGTAGGCCATTTTCCCACCCGGCAAATTTGACTCACCGGTCAAGAGGGAGAACGGAGCAGCTTCCGTGCCAACCTCGAACTCTGCGCCCGTTTTCAGCTTTTGGAAAAGCGGCCGTCGATCATCTTCTTAGGAGAGATGCTCACCGCTTCCCTTTCAGAGAACTGCACTGCCCTGTAATGCCCGATTTTCCTGCGTTACCAGCACATTTCTACGTTGCCGACTGTTAGTAGAAGAAGGCAAAAGACCGCAATTTCCAACCGTGCTGTTAGACAAGTGTTAGATACGCTAACAAAGGCGGTAGTCCCCTTCGCCAACGTCGGAATTTGTTAGACGAAAATGCGTATATAATCATAACAAAGTGGAAGTAAAGCATTGATTGTAATTTGATAAATATAAATTCGTGTGCTACCGACGATACCGTCAATAGTTTTTGCTGAAATTCCAGAAAAACTTTCCGCATTACAAATGTTTTTTCGGTTTGTTTAGCATTTCACCCGACAGAAAGTCGGAGAACAAAACAGGAAAAAGTTTGCACTTTCAAAACGTGATTTTCATGTTTTCTGCGACAAGGCAGTGCCGTGTGTTGAGACGCAGGAACGCATACCACCTTTCCTCTGTGAGAAACGAAAAATCAACCTGCCGCTCGTCGTCCGATTTCCTTGCTATTTCCCGAAATCAATGGTAAAATAAGAGCAGGCTAAGAGATGATTTCATTTGAGCAGTCGCGGAAATCAAAACCTCAGCAAACATCCTTCGGAAAGGAGCAGAGGCAATGGGACGCTTTGTGAATCCAAATAACAGCGCTTTTCAGGTTGCACTAAATTTGCCCATTTATGTTGACAAGACCGAACTGATTGCGTACACCAATAGTGTTCTTGCTACAATGCAAGGTTATATTTGTAACAGCCGTCCGCGGCGGTTCGGAAAATCATATGCAGCGAATATGCTCACAGCTTATTACAGCCGCGGCTGCGACTCGGAAGCAATGTTTGCCGGACTGGAAATCAGCAAGTCTGCTGACTTCCAGAAGCATCTAAACAAATACGACGTGATTCATATTGACGTTCAGTGGTTTTTGGCAAACTGCGGTGATGCGGCACATGTTGTAGCGTATATTACAAGCAGTGTGCTGGCTGAGCTCCGAGAAATCTATCCAGCCGCTTTGCCTTCTGAAGTGTCTCATTTATCAGATGCGCTTTCGAGAATCAGAGAGAAAACGGGGCAGAAATTCATCATTATAATCGATGAATGGGATGCCTTGATTCGAAACCCGGCTGCAAACAGCCAAGTGCAGGACAGCTATATTACTTTTTTGCGAAGCATGTTCAAAGGCACCGAACCGACAAAGTACATTCTGCTGGCTTATCTGACAGGTATTCTTCCCCTCAGGAAGGAAAAGTCACAATCTGGGCTAAATAACTTTGATGAGTTTACCATGCTCAGCGCGAGCAGATTGGCACCATACATGGGATTTACTGAAGTCGAAGTCAAGAAGCTGACCGAAAAATATCATCAAAACTTTAGTGAAGTAAAAATCTGGTACGACGGCTATCTGCTGAAAGATACTCAGGTTTATAATCCAAGAGCAATCGTCAGTGCGATGCTGCATGGAGATTTCAAGAACTATTGGGCAGAAACAGCTTCCAGCGATGCCATCGTGCCGCTAATCAGCATGAATTATGACGGGCTTCAATTCGCCATTATCAAGATAATTTCGGGTACAGAGGTCAAGGTGGATACGGCAGTTTTCACGAATGATCCATCCAGTATCGCAAGCAAGGACGATGTGCTAACCTACATGATTCACTTGGGCTATCTTGGATATAATCAGAATCGAAAAACAGCGTTTGTCCCGAACGAAGAAATTCGTCAGGAGCTGACGATGGCGGTTGAAAGCAAGCGTTGGAATGAAATGATAACCTTTCAGCAGGAATCCGAGCGCTTGCTGGATGCGACGCTGGACATGGACGGTGCAGCCGTTGCCGCGCAGATTGAAAAAATCCATCATGAGTACACGTCTGTCATCCAGTATCATAACGAAAACTCGCTGAGCAGTGTGTTGACAATTGCATATTTGAGCGCGATGCAGTATTACTTCAAGCCAATCCGCGAATTACTGACGGGTCGAGGATTTGCCGATTTCGTGTTCGTTCCGAAGCCTGAATGCAGGAATGACTATCCGGCATTGATTGTAGAGCTGAAATGGAATCAGAATGCCCAGACTGCTTTGCAGCAAATCAGGGAGAAGAATTATCCAGCTTCGATATTGGATTACACGGGCGAGATTTTGCTGGTCGGTATCAATTATGACAAGGACAGCAAGCAGCATCAGTACCTGATTGAAAAGTATAAAAAGGAATAAGCAAAAATGCCCGTCAGCAGGCGGCGAATAGCACGACTGCCGACGGGCACTTTTGATATTTTGCAAGAATTGCTGCAAGGAATATTGCCTTACGTTTCCGCCGGATTTTCAGCCGCCTCAACGCTCTTCCCCTGCGTCAGCCACTTCTCGAACACCGAGTTGCTGCTGTACGCTGCGAAAACAATCGTCGCGTAGTTGATGTACGTCCGAACCGTACTAATCAGCGCTTCGGTGTCGCTGCGGAAAAAGCACAGCACCACCGCCAGCAGCGAAATCACTGTCACTGCAGTAGTGACCAAAAGAACAATCCGTTTGCTGAACTGGACGTATGCTTTCTGCTTCGTCATTTGCCTCGTCTTCCTTCTGGCGGCGTTTCCGGCAGAGCAAGAATGTCCTGCTCATAGCTTGCGGACAGGTGATTTCGCCCTTTCGCCGCGTAACTTTTGTGCATATTCAGCACCTGCTCTTTTTCCGCCGCAGTACACCAGCCCTGCCGCGTATAGTTGTCATGCGCATTCTGCAAAAATGCCCATGTCAGAATCGCAAGATCTTCCTCCTGCTGCTGTTCCCTTGCAATCAGCTGCTTCATCGGCTTCCGAAACCAGCCGTACATCAGCGTCAGCGCCGTCACAAGTCCAACGATGGTTGTCGCGTGGTCGCGCAGCTGTTCAAGAATCGCCCACATCTGCGCTCGCCACCTTCACCGTAAAATCACCCGCAGGTTCAAACACGTTTCCGGCGCTATCGACGATTCGGATGCTCATCCGTGCCTGATTATCCGCGTTTTCCTGTTTCGTGAGGAACTCCGCCGCGCACCAGCCGGTGCTATTTTTGTACTGCACGCGCCACCAGTCATCCGCTTCCATAAGAACAGTTACGGTTGCGCCCTGCGGGATTTTCGTAATCACTTCGGCGGACTTGCTCGCCGTTTTGCGCATGTTCAGGCTGCCGGATGCCGTCGTCACGACCGCCAATTTCGTTTTACTCATTGCAATTTGTTCTTCTTTTTCGGCGTAATCCACGCCTTTCAGCTCGCCCCAATGCGTCCACCCGCTGCCGATTTTCGACTTGACCACGCCATACGCCGTGCCTTTGGCTTCGATGACTACGCCCTCGCCAATATACAATCCGACGTGGTGATAGCCCTCCGAAGCGTTGAATTTGTAGACAGCTGTACCGGGTTTGAGCGGCGCGCCATCGGTTCGTTTCCCGGCGGACAGGCTGCCGGATGCGCTGCTGTAACGGCGAAACATGGTGTTGCTGCCGTGATAGCAGTACCCGCCGAGCTGCCGAAACGCCCACGCAAAAAGGCCGGAGCAGTCCGCCACGCGGTGTCCGACCCACTTTTGACCATATTTCTTTGTCTGTTCACGGCTCGCGGCGTTCTGCTGTGCCTGCGTCCAGATTTCGCCCGACGCGCCGTAGATGTACCCCCAGCCATCACGCAGTGCCGTTTGGAACTGCGCAATCAGCTCAGAGGATGAAATGTTTGGCATGTGACCTCCTGTTATTTATAGAAGTGGCTGCCCCCTGTATCGAGAGGCAGCCACCCCGTTTTCTTGTTCACCGTATTGGCTTTTGTAATTTTCTATTTTTTCTCCTGCGTCATTGAAGCTGCTTCCTCCGGGAAAAGGTCACGCAGCAGCGCATCCAAATCAAACCGCAGTTTCTTCGCCCGACACCGCGCCGCAACAACTTCCAGCGAATCGCGGATAATCTGCTTGCACCGCTCCATCCGTTCTTCCTTCGGTGCCTGCACAAAAGGCAGGAACGGGACATGCAGCCGAATATCCGCATAGTGATGCTTCCAGCTGATATATTTGCGGTCTTTGCCGCAACCGAATGTGCGTAAAAATTCTTCTGATAGACATTCTGGAATGATGCCGATGGTGTCGAGTGCGTCCGTATACTTCGCAAGCGACGTAACCCGCATGTTCTTTTCGATTAGGCAGAAGTTGTCCATGATCATTTGTGCTGCCGGTGATTCCGATTCGGTTGAAAAGACAAACGGCGTCATGTACGCATCCGGGAACATATCATAAAGCAGTTCTTTGCACTCAAAGCGGAAGTTTTTCACCTCGCTCCGATCTCGGATGATTTCCAGCGCCCGCGTAATGGCAGTTCGCACCATGTCTCGCTGTTCGTCCTGCGAGGCTTTCATGAAGGTATCACCGTCCAGCCTGACGCAAATTTCCGCCTCTCGCCACTTCAAGCTGATGTGCTTCCGCTCTTTTTCATCCGGCGCAGTGAAAAGAATAATTTTGATGCTGTCCAGCACTTTGCAGTATCTCGCCAGACGAATCACGTCCATCCGCGATTCAAAATACTGAAAGCAATCGGAAATTCGCTCGGCAGCTGATGGTTCTGCTTCTGCGGAAAAAGTAATTCCTAACATATGCTTCCTCCACTCAGTAGGAGCTTTCTTCTTTCTCTATTCCTACCTTCACCCTAAGCCATTGTACCTTTTCTTTTGCTTTCAAGGGTATTTGCTCCTTCTCAATCTGCGCAAGCACGTCCTTAATCACCAATTTGTTGATGCCTTTTGCGAAGCCGACAAGCAGCTGAACATCGGCAAGTGAATAGATTTCTTTTCGGAGCATATCGTCCAGAATGAAGCAGAATAGTTCCATTTCTTGCACAATTGAGAACAAAACGCAAGCTTGAAAAACAGAAAGCTCGCAGTGAGCAAGTGAGAACACGCAGTTTCTTCGGGCACTTATAGGAAGGCGCTGGATTTTCCGAATAACACGCGCCGATAAGGTCGTCTGCGTAGAAAAGCACAAAATTGCCGGCAACAGTTTCATCAGCTTTTTATGTTTTTGAGCATGTTGTAGATATTCAAACAAGACTTTTTCTTCCAGTATGCCATGAAAATTCTGAAAGAAAAAGTCGTCTTGATTGTTCATATACTGTGCATATATTTTCTGCCGAACAGATTGATTTTGTTGCAGTTCTAGTGCAAGCTTATTAATATCCATGTTCACTTCTCCTTTGGTTATACATTATTTATAATATTTGTGAATACCGTCGGCGATTTGCACTATATTCTGTTTAACAAACTTCTTTCCTGCTCTATCTAATTTCCCCACCAATATATTTCCCATATCATCAACACTGGCAATTTTTTCTGCCTTGTAGAATATATGAGCATGTGGAGCATGGCGGTTAGCTTCACCGCCCACAGACACTCTCGCGGAGTATCCATTATGGTCACCTGCGACAGTTTTTTGCACACATAGATTATGTACCAAAAAGCCATGGATTCCAACAAAGTAAGTATGGAACTCCTCAACCTCGAAGTTATAAACCGTAACAGGCTCGGAAAGTTCTTCCCATTCAACGGCTTCAACAAGCGCCGTGCCGCCGCTCAACAGTTTAAGCTGATAGCCGACCTTCAGGTCCTTAGCGAAAATCCAGCCCTGTCCCTGTACGAAAAAGGGATGTCCCGCCGTAGTGGTAATCTTTGCGCCACGAACCTGCACATGAACCAGTTCGTACTTTTCATTCCGGAAGAGTTGGACTACTCGCTTTAGCGTGCATTCGCCCGTGTCAGGGTTTTCTGCCCACACCAGCTGTCCCGGTACAATTTCTTCAATTGGTACAGCGCCGTTCTCCGTTTGAATCGGTGTACCAGCAACAAAGCAATTCGGACTGGTGAGACCACCCACAATAAAGCCGCCGATTGCGCCGCCAAGGAAACCATCCGCGGCACCATCAATCGCCGCTTCAAGAGCGCCGTCCCAGCTTCCCGTCGCGATTCGGCTTTCGATTGCGCCTGAAATGGCTCCGCCAATCGCGCCCGATACCGCGCCTTTCGCCGCACCAATCGCAGCGCCATAGGCAAAGCAAGCGACACCGCCTGTTGCAACCGTAGCAACTACTGCCGCGCCAACAATCAGCGCCGCGCCAATCGCCACTTTCGCCCAGTTCGGCAGCGACCACGAACCCGCTTCATCTCGACGGTTCACCGGGTCGTTCATGCAGTAGTTGAACAGCTGGTAGCCATTGATGTCGCCATCAGCACCCAGCGCTTCCACATCATCCGCATTGATGAATCGGCTCAGCTTCGGGTTGTAATATCTGCTGCGCAGATAGTAGAGACCCGTTTCCTCGTCGTAGATGTAGCCGCGATACCTGAAGGGATTCAGCGCACCCAGCGTCTCCGCTAATGCACCTCCTGTACTGATTGGCTGACCCCAAGCATCGTACTGATATTTTACCACCAACTGCCCTTCGCTGTCAACCATGCCGACAACATCATCCTGCTGGTTATACAGGTATGCATACGCAGTGCCGTTGTAAATCGCAATTGCAGGCTTGTTCTGCGCATCATAGAAGAAATGCAGGTTTTCATCGCCGCGAATAAGGTGAACCAGATTGCGGCCGTGCATGATGTACTTCGTCGTACCGGTGGAAGTCGCCGTTTTCTGAACACGAAGACCATCCGCGTTATATGCAAAGGCGACCTCTTCGCCGCTCTTCTGCATTCCCCGGATCTGCCGCCCCTGTGCCCATTTGTACTGCCAAGTGCCATCCGACAGCGGATTGCCAATCTCATCATAAGTAATGTTTACGCCATTGAGCGCCGTCAGCTTATCCTTCCAGTTCGCATCCGTATAGGCGAACGTGTCGCACTGGACAGCCGCACCGACGCTGCCGGTCGTGTACGCATACGCCGTTTTCTGCTGAATATTGCCGCCATGGTCATAGGCAAACACCCACGTCGTACCCGCAGTGCCAGCCGTCGTATCATACGGGTCGTTCACCCGAATCAGCTGCCCCAGCAGGTCATACACATAGGTAATTTCCTGCTGACCGTCGCTGATGCCCGTGATATTGCCCGTTTCATCATATGTATAGGTCAGTTCAGTCCCCGCCTGCGTCATCGTGCGAACGAGCGGCGTCGTGCTGTTGCTGCCATATGCACCATCCAAATAGGTGTACGCCGTTGTCACAGCCGTTCCGCCTGCATTTGCGCTGCGTTCACTTACTCGGCCGAGTCCATCATAAGTATACGTCACCGTTTGGTTGTCCCCGAACGTCATCAGCGTCGGACGGTTTTCTTCATCGTGATAGCGATAGGTAAGGTCTGAGCGGTGCGTCAGCACCGCTTTCCACCTTTTCCCCCGCTCCACACCGTGCGTGCGACTTTCACCGCACACGGCGTTCCACCGTTTATGATTCGGTATTAACTAAAGTAAACTTACAATGTTCGAGCAGTAAAGAAACTCATTTTAATATTAGATAGCTTGCAAATTTGCCAGTTGGCGTAGCTTGTTCAGCTTTGCCTTCTGTTTGTAGGTGAGTTGCAGTTGTGAAAGGTAAGCTTTGATTGTTGTTTCTTTTGTTGCGTGTAGCAATCGGTGTATATCCTTGTGCAAAATAATCAAGTTTTCGTATCTATCATTTCCACCTTGACTGACAGGCTTTTTGTGGTGACAATGAATTTCATGCAACGCCAGTATTTGTCCTGTTATTGCACATTTTCCGTATTGTGCCACATAGAGAGAAATTCGGTTATCCATATACTCAACACTTCTACCAACTTCCTTTGTTCTCATAAGTAGGAGCATAGTATTGGTGTCTATGCCAAGATTTTTATGAATTTTCTGTCTACCCTCTGGGGTGTATTTACACACCGATTTTTTCTTCCACATGGGATTCTTGTGCTTGATATATCCCACAGGAACCAAAGGCTTTCCGCTGTAAAAACGGATTTGTTTGCTTTTTCCGTATTTCTTTTCAATGAACGAAAACCCTTTGTAATCTCCCTTTGTGGAAAGTGCCTTTCGCTTTAATTGGCTTAATTTCACAACATCAACTTCTCGTCCCATGTCTGCAAAATCCGAACTTACACAGGTCGCAATCTGAAAATAGTTGTGCATACCCATAATCATAGCGTTGTACTCATTGATGAGGGTTACTCGTTCCTCATCGTTTTTGGGATGTGCTATCTTTTTGATTTGACCTTTCAGCTTGTCCGTTTCTCGCCTTTTTGCCTTATCACAGATATGTGATTTGACAACATAGGACGCACCTTTTTTCATAAGAGTGAGTTTAAAACCCAGAAATTCCGAATAGCCCTTTTTCAAATTTACGATTTTAGATTTTTCTTCACTTACCTCTAACTTCAAACGGTCATGAAGCCACGCTTTTGTTGCTTCATACGCTCTTTTTGCGTCCTTTCGGTTTGAGCAGAATATCTTAAAATCGTCTGCATACCTAACCATGTGCATTTCTTTTAGACCAGACTTGCGGAATGCGTCATAGGCTCGACCTCTGTGAGTAGCACCTGTTTTTGTGATATGGTCACGAATATTGTGAGCAGGTTGCTTTTCCCACTGGCTCGCTATCCACCAATCCAATTCATTCAGAACAATATTAGAAAGAAGTGGTGATAGGATTCCACCTTGCGGTGTTCCTTTTTGCGGATAAATTGTTTCTCCATTGGGTAAAACAATCGGAGCCTTCAGCATTTCTTTTATTACACATAGCAATTTCTTATCCTGTATCCCCATATTCCACATCTGTTTCATCAGCTTGCTGTGACTGACATTATCAAAGAAGCCTTTAATATCAATGTCCACAACATAGTGCAGGTGTGATTTTTGCATAAACGCATAGGCTTGTGCGATAGCGTGTTCTGCCGACCTGTTAGGTCGAAATCCGTTACTTCTGTCACTAAATTTAGCTTCACAGATAGGTTCAAGAATTTGGAGAATACATTGTTGGACTATCCTATCCCATATTGCAGGGATACCCAGCGGTCTTAGCTTTCCGTTGGGCTTTGGAATTTCAACTCTCCTAACTGCTTTGGGTTTATACCATTGGAGTTTCTTTCTCACAATTTCAACAAACCTCGTTTCGGGTATCTTTTCAATATCCTTAATCGTCAGTTTGTCTACTCCGCTTGTATTGCTTCCAGAATTGCGTTTAATGTTACGATATGCAAGGCGAATATTTTCCTCGCTCTCGATAAGCGGCATAAGATTATTGAAAATCTTTCTTCGTCCACTATCCGCATACAACATATCAAGCGTATCTTGCAGGTCGTAATACTCCAAATAGCGTAGTTTTGAGTTCTTTTTCTGCTTCGTAGTTGTCACAGGCATCTCCTCCTTTCGGATTTGATTTTCTTTGTCATACTCGAAGCTGTGAATGTTTACTTTGTTATTATTTGAAAATCATAAACGGCTAATGGCTGTTCCTCCGTTTACATTACAGAAACATCAACGGTCGTGCCATCGCTCTCACAGAAAACTCACGCAGTTATGATTTTCTGCGTTTACTAACCATTGGTTAGCTTTTCTGCTTTCCTCGTTCCAACAATTCTATCTATACATATATCCGTAGGTGTCCTCTCTAAGCCTGTATGCTTGATACCGCCTGTAACTGTGAATGTCAACGAATATTTGAGCCAAGTGGGAACCAATATTTGAGCCACTAAT
>OLOI01000146.1_pt1 | contig 72567 bp, 76 predicted proteins | sample 1672131 | NCBI WGS metagenome assembly OLOI01 (sample SAMEA3136651, study PRJEB25190) | human gut metagenome
GCAAAAGCGCAGTCAATACTGACGTATTGACGAGCATTGGGCGCATGATTGCGACAAATTTGCCTTTTTGCACCGCATGGGGTTCGAGTCTCTTATGCCTAAACAAAAAAAGACGCTGCGAGAGAATGCCTCTCGCAACGCCCTTGTTGCTTTATGCCAGAATTATACACCCATCGAGTCGGTTTGTCAAGCGCGTTTCGCCTGCACGATCACCAAAAAAACAAAATCTTACGGATAAATTTCGTCGAACCTGACAATTATTTCACAAACTTTGTCGAATGAAAGATGATTTTTCTCTGCGCCGAGCGGCCGCCCGGTCGGTGCAAAGGGAAAGGGGTTAAATCTTTCCTTTAATTGGTAATTGATACCTGCTGCAATTCATCGTCCCAATCGACCTGATAATCAAAGGCGGCGGAAATGGCGCGTACCGGAACCAGCGTGCGGTCGTTTACCAGCTGTGCCGGCACGTCTAAGGTGACGGCGGACTGACCGACATAGAGCGTTTGGCTGCCGATGGTGAGCGAAACCGTTTTATCTCCGCGTACGGCGGTTACGGTCTGTGTGGCATCGTCCCATGAAACCGCAGCGCCCAGCGCCTCAAAAATGGCGCGCAGCGGTACCAGTGTGCGGTCATCCTTGATGATCGGCGGCTGGTCAAAGTCGATGGGAGATCCGTTCAGCATGACCGTGATGGTATTCTCTATCTCGGCGCCAAAGCGGATCTGATTTCCTTTTTTATAGAAGGAGTAGGTTTTCTCCAAAGAGCCGGTGCGGATGGTCAGCGTGTGCGTCCCGTTTGCCATGGAAGAGATGTCCATATCATAGCGGTAGGGAATCTGATCGGCCGCGTGTGCCCAGTTGCCGTCCACATAGTAGTGGACGGAGAGATTCGGCTCTCTCAGCACATAGCAGAGGGTATAGAGGCTGACTTTTCCGTCCTTTGCAGAGAGCACCGCGCCATCGTCGGCCTTTTGAAATACAAAGTCCGCGGTATCGTCTGCCGAATGCAGATAAGCCCCGCAGGAGGACGCCTCGCGGAAGATGTCCGCCGCAAAGGGATAATCGGAGATGTCAAAGCGTTCCGCCTCGTTTTTGCGGTGGGTGTTAAAGTTGTTGATCAGCTTGATCTGCGGATATTTCATCACCAGATACCAGTACATGTTCCTAAGCCGCGGCGTTGCCCACGCGGTCATGTCCTCGCCGTATTGATTGTTGGTGGCAACGCCGCCCTCGCTGATCATAAGCGGCTTTTGAATATGATAGTCCTGCATGAACTTTAAAATCGGCTTGACGGCGTTGGTCGCCCATGCATAGTCGCCGGTCATAAAGTAGGCGGCCGATTTGTCATCGGTGTTTTGCGAGCCTTGAAAATATTTCTTCATATAAGAGCTGATCCCAATCCAGTCCACGTATGCATCACCCGGATAGAAGTAGTGAAAAGGCCGATCCAGCGCACCCATGTCATTGGGCGACCAGACCACGGCAAAGTTTGGGTATTCGTGTACCATATCGGCCACCCTGCGGAATACCTCGATATAGCGATCCGGGTCATCGCCCAGCGGTGAGACGTTCATCTCGTTGGCAAAGCGGATAAACATCGGCTTTTGATAGCCGTTTAAGGTGTCAAGCACGCTGCGGATTTTATCGTAGTTGACGTTGTCCAGGCTGTGAATCGTCCAGCCGATGGTGACAACCGCCGAACCGTCGCGGATCATTTGGTTTGCCGGATAGTAGATGTCATCCTGATTCATGTCGTCAAAATAGGTCAGGTAACTTCCCAGCGGCAAAAAGCTGCCTGCGTTTTCCGCGATCATGCCAAGATAGGTGCCGCTGCGCGGCTCTAACCGTGCGCCGAAGTAGGGTGCGGCATCGGGATTTCCCTCGGTGTAGAGATCAAATTCGGTCTTTTCTGCCATTTCGCGCTTTTCGGCAAGCAGTGCGCCCCAGTCCGGCTCCGGAAAATCAAACGCGAAGGCGGATGAGCCAAAAAGCATGGACGCCGCACAGAGGGCGGCAAGGATTTTCTTTTTCATTTGTATTCCCCCTTGATACAAAGCTTTGTTTTTATTGTAACACGGGGCGGTCAAAAATACAATCTAAAAACAGATATTTTTCGCATGTTCGCGTTTGGGCATCGCCTGGCGCTTTTGCATTCTTGACCAATTATAAAATCCGTAAATATCATTTGCCAAAAACACCACAAAACAGGTAATGACCGAGACGTAAGAGACGTCCGTCACGGCGGCCAAAACCCAAAGGACGATCAAAACGATATCGTTTGCCGCATAGGCCAGGGCGTACCATGCACTCCGCCGAAAGGTCAGATAGACCGCAAGAAAGCTGGTGGTGACCGAGATGGTGCTTGGCAGAAGATTTGCAGTGCGGAACGCCTTTAAAATAAAATAAAACAGCGCGGTAACCAGAACCGTCAGCGGCGGAAGCAGCCATAGTTCCTGTTTTTTCAGACGGTTGACGGCGACCTCCGCACGGTTGCCGCAGTAGGGGTTTTTTAACCAGGAAATCACGGACAGCAGCGCGATCGGCGCCGTCATGCCAAGATAGGTAATCATCTCGCCGTAGTATGCACAGGAATACGATATGATGCCGTATAAAACGCTGAACAGTACAGTCAGAATCTGACCGATCGGGTTTCCCCTTGCGTTAAAAATCAGGGACGTGGCGCCGATCAGCGAGGCAAATAGCGTCATCATGCCTTTTCCGTCAAACAGAAAGAAGGAGAGAAAAATCAAAAAGACCGAACCGCTCCAGAGCATAATTTCTGTTTTTGTAAAGTATTTGGCAAATTTCATAGATGCGACCTCCAAAAAAATAAGCATCCACTGGCACGTCTTCTAAGACCTAACGACGTGCCGGCGAATGCTTTTGCATTCCTACCCGGTGGCAGAATTGATTTCATGATTTACGAAAGAGATGATAACATAGAACAGGCGGTCTGTCAAGGAAAAAATTGCTATGCATCAAATTTCTTAATGGTTTTGATATTTTCCTGCAGCATTTCAAGCTGCTTGGGTGTCATGCCGCGGATTTCGTCAAGAATCACTTGCAGCGTGCTGGGGTTATTGCTGTCATTATAGTCCGCAATCAGGTAGTCCACAGAGACATCCAACGCCCTTGCAATCGCAACAATGGCATCCAGCGTTGACCGGTGATAACCGCATTCAATCCTGGATAAATGCTTTTGGGTGGTATCAATTTTTTCGGCAAGTTCCGCTTGCGTCATTTTCTTTTCGGTTCGGCGCCTTTGAATCCGTTCGCCGATCACCTTAAAATCCAGTTCAATATTCATAGCAGCGACCTCAAGATATGGTAAAAATAACATGTTCTGTCTGTCAGTAAAATTATAAAATATTTTTTGATTCTTTTAAACAACGCTGAGCAAGAATATTTTTATAAAATATACAATCGATGTTACCTTTATTCATTTGTTCATTTTCTACTAGATAAATATTTCGTCCATTTATAAAACATAATCAAAAAATAAAAGGACGGGATGAAATATGGTTTGCGAAAAGAATAAGACTTGTTGCCGGGGGTACGCCTTTCTATGTTTTTGACAAACCTTGCGGATTCGCTATAAAAGGTTTAAAAAACTGCTTGACACTTTAGGACAGGTATTTTATAATGATATAAAGTTTGCGATGTATGGCTAAAATGCGGCCATAAAGGAGAGATGAATCATGGATGAACAAAAAAAGAAGGCGCTGGAGAGCGTTTTTGGAAATATTGAGAAACAGTACGGCGCCGGGGCGGTGATGCGCCTTGGCGAAAAGCCGGTGAGCAATGTCGAGGCAATTCCGACCGGTTCTTTGGCGCTGGATATCGCTTTGGGCATCGGTGGCGTGCCGCGCGGCAGAATTATTGAAATCTACGGTCCGGAATCTTCCGGTAAGACTACGGTCGCACTGCATATCGTGGCAGAGGCGCAGAAGATGGGCGGCGAGGCTGCCTTTATCGATGCGGAGCATGCATTAGATCCGGTTTATGCGGAGGCGCTCGGCGTGCGCATTGACGATCTGATCGTTTCGCAGCCGGACACCGGCGAGCAGGCACTGGAAATCACCGAGCAGCTGGTGCGTTCCGGCGCGATTGATGTCATCGTGGTTGACTCGGTAGCGGCATTGGTGCCGAGACAGGAAATCGAGGGACTGATGGGGGATTCCCATGTGGGTTTGCAGGCAAGACTGATGTCTCAGGCGCTGCGTAAGCTGACCAGCGTTATCAGCAAGTCCAACACGACAGCCATCTTTATCAACCAGCTGCGTGAAAAGGTGGGCGTGATGTTCGGTAATCCGGAGACCACGACCGGCGGCCGTGCGCTGAAGTTCTATTCTTCGGTGCGGATGGACGTAAGACGGATTGAGACGATCAAGGCGGACGGCGGCATGGTCGGAAACCGCACCAAGGTAAAGGTCGTTAAAAATAAGGTTGCGCCGCCGTTTAAAGAGGCGGAGTTTGATATTATCTACGGAGAGGGTATCTCCAAAGAGGGTAATATTTTGGATATTGCGGTCAGCATGGATATCGTACAAAAGAGCGGATCCTGGTTCTCCTATAACGGAGAGCGGCTGGGTCAGGGTCGTGAGGCGGTAAAAAATATCCTGAAAGAAAATGAGGAGCTTTGCGCCGAAATTGAGGCAAAGGTCAGAGAGGCGGCCGATCTTCCGGCAGTGAAGGATTTGGGCGAGGTAGAGGCAACGCCGATGAGCCCGGTGGCAAAGCCCGCAAAGCCGAAAAAGGCTAAGGAATAAGAGAAGACAGACAGGCGGTGACGCGGATGGATACAGGGCAGCGTGCGCTTGATACGGCGGCAGCGATGCTTGGCAGAAAGATGTATACCTGCAAAGAGCTTTGCGATCGTCTGATCAAAAAAGGGTTTTTAAAAGAACACGCGGAGGAGGCTGTCGCAAAATTGATTAAGGCCGGGTATTTGGATGACTTCCGCTATGCGCAGCTTTATGTCGAGGACGCGGTTCGGCTCGGCGCAAAGGGAATGTATCGTATCCGGCAGGAGCTTTATCAAAAGGGAATCTCGGACAGTATCATTGCAAAGGCCATGGAAGAGAGCGAGACGGACGAGCGCGCGGCACTGTATGAGTATGTGACGGCGCGGCACTTGTTTGACAATGTTCATTCGCGCCGGGATTTGGAAAAGGTCAAGGCGCGGCTGGTGCGCAGAGGGTATTCCCTGCGGGATATCCAAAGCGTGATCGAGAAAGCGGAGATTTCTATGGAGGAAATCTAGCCAAAAGAGCAAGGAGTAGGAAAGATTGAGTAAAATTTCACTGGCATCCCTGGGATGCTCCAAAAATTTGATTGACAGCGAACAGATGCTGGGAATGCTGCAAGAGGCAGGCTATGAAATCGTTGAAAACGAAGAGGACGCCGATATTTTAATCGTCAATACCTGTACGTTTATCGAATCGGCAAAGATGGAGTCCATCGAGTGCATTTTAGAGCTTGCGCAGTATAAAAAGGCCGGAAAATGCCGGCTCTTGCTGGTGACGGGCTGCATGGCGCAGCGCTATAAGGAACAGATTCTTCGTGAGATGCCGGAGGTTGACGCGGTCATCGGCACGAATGAATACGATAAAATTGTAGAGATTTTAAAGGAACTGGAACAGCCGCATCAGGCTTTTGTGCACTGTGCGGAAGAACCGCTCCTTTGTGAAAACGTACCGCGGCTGCGCAGTACGCCGCCCTATACGGCGTATTTAAAGATCGCGGAGGGCTGCGACAACCGCTGCACCTATTGCGTGATTCCGTCGATCCGCGGCAGATACCGCAGCCGAAAGATGGAGGACATTATCAAAGAGGCGGAGCAGCTTGCAAACGACGGCGTGAAGGAACTGATTGTGATCGCGCAGGATACGACCCGGTACGGCAAGGATTTGTACGGAGAATACAAGCTTTCGGCACTGCTGAGGGCGCTGTGCGGCATAGCGGGAATCGAATGGGTGCGTGTGCATTACTGCTATCCGGAGCTTGTGACCGATGAGCTGATCGAGACCTTTGTGAGGGAAGAAAAGCTTTGCAATTATTTTGATATTCCGATTCAGCATTGCAGCGACCGGATTTTAAAGCGGATGGGCAGAAGAACCAACAAGCAGCAGATCACCGCGTTGATTCAAAAAATCCGCAGAGAGATTCCGGACGCGGTCATCCGTACCTCGCTGATTGTGGGATTTCCCGGAGAGACGGAAGAAGAGTTTTTGGAACTCAAGGATTTTGTAGAGACGATGAAGTTTGAACGGGTGGGGGTATTTGCCTATTCCAGAGAAGAGGACACCCCGGCCTATGATATGGAAGGACAGATTGAGGAAGAAGAAAAGGAGCGCCGCAGGGAGGCGCTGATGCTGGTGCAGTCGGAGATCTCCCTGGCGTTTAACGAGAGCCGTATCGGCAAGACGGTGCGCGTTTTGGTGGAGGATCGTGACGAGATTATCAAAAGCTATTACGGCCGCAGCTACGCCGATTCGATCGAGATCGACGGAAAGGTGTTCTTTAAGTCAAAAACGCCGCAAAAGCCGGGCAGCTTCTCGGATGTCATGGTTGAGCAGGCGCTGGAATATGATATCTTTGGAAAAGCAGTGAATGATGGGACAGACACGGAGACGGAGGGAGAGAACCATGAATACACCGAATAAATTGACCCTTTTGCGTGTCCTCATGATCCCCCTCTACATGTTTTTTTATTTAAGCTGCGGTACGCCGGGTGTCTACCTTGCGATTGCGGTGTTTCTGCTTGCGACCTGGACCGATCACTTAGACGGAAAGATCGCGAGGGAGCGGGGACAGATTACGACCTTTGGCAAGCTGATGGATCCGCTGGCGGATAAAATGCTGATTATGTCGGCGCTGATTTCTTTTGTGTCAAAGGAGATCCCGTATATCACGCCCGGCGTGGTGATGGTGATCTTGGCACGGGAACTGATTGTGACCGGACTTCGGCTGATCGCACTGGGAGAAAACCGTGTGATCGCAGCCAGTGCCTGGGGAAAATCCAAGACGGTTTCGCAGTTTATTCTGGTGACGGCGGTCATGGTATTTGAAATACTCAAAACACACGTTGCCGCTGCGGCCGGTGTTTGTGACGGGATTACACTTTTTTTGACGGTGGCGGCGGTGCTGCTCACCATATACTCCGGATTTGATTATATCTGGAAGAACCGCAGTCTGATTACGTTTCGGTAGGCGGTGTATCGAAGTAAAATGAAGAAAAGGAAATGACGGCTTATGCATATCATAGTGGACGCCATGGGCGGTGACGATGCGCCAAGGGCGGTGGTAGAGGGCTGCGTTCTCGCGGCAAAACGGCTGGACGTTACGCTGACGCTGGTCGGCCGTGAGGCGGAGATCCAACAGGAACTAAAGCGCTGCGGATACCGCGGCGACCGCATTCGCGTTGTGCACGCGGCCGAGGTGATCGGCAGCGGCGAGGATCCCATGAAGGGAATTAAAAAGAAGGATTCCTCCATGCGCAGGGCACTCACCATGCTGAAAAATGATGAGGGCGATGTGGCGGTCAGCGCCGGGAATACCGGTGCGCTGATTTCCGGCGCGACCCTGCTTGTAAAGCGGATTCCGGGAGTGCGGCGCGTTGCGCTTGCCCCGGTTATGCCGACCAGCAAGGGCTGTTTTTTGCTGGTTGATGCTGGTGCAAATGCAGAGTGCACACCGGCATTTTTAAAACAGTTTGCCATTATGGGTTCGATTTATATGGAATCGATCATGAAAGTGAAAAACCCCCGTGTACGGCTGATTAACATCGGCGCTGAGGAAGAAAAGGGAACGCCGCTGATTACAAAGACGCATCAGCTTTTAAAGGAATTGCCGATTCACTACGATGGCTATATTGAGGGAAGAGAGGTGCCGCTGGGCGGCGCCGATGTGGTGGTCTGCGACGGGTTTACGGGCAATGTAATGCTGAAATTTATGGAAGGCATGGGCATTGCCTTTACCGACATGGTAAAGCAGATCTTTTTAAAAAATGCGGTTACCAAGCTATCCGCGCTCATGGTAAAGGGCGGCCTGAAAGATTTTAAAAAGGCGATGGATTATACCGAGTACGGCGGTGCGCCGATACTGGGAACCGTAAAACCGGTGATTAAGGCGCACGGCAGTTCCAATGCGAATGCGTTTTATCATGCGATCTGTCAGGCAAAACGGCTGACCGAGGAACATTTGGTGGATGCGATCGCAGAAAATATCCAAAAATACGGACAGGAAAGTGGAGGAAGCAATACAGATGAGTAAATTACATGCAAAAATAGCGGGACTTGGCAAATATCTTCCGGAGCGGATACTGTCGAATGCGGATTTGGAAAAGATGGTGGATACCAGTGACGAGTGGATTACCAAGCGTGTCGGCATTAAAGAACGCCGCATCAGCGATGATACGACATTCGCCTCAGATCTTGCGGCCAAGGCGGCGGAAAACGCCTTAAAGGATGCCGGAATAAAAGCGGAGGAACTGGATTTGATCATTGTGTCCACGGTGTCGCCGGATATGTACACGCCGTCGGTTTCCTGCCTGGTGCAGAAGAAAATCGGCGCCTCCCGTGCGGCGGCGTTTGATATCAACGCGGCTTGCTCCGGCTTTATTTTTGCCATGACGACCGCAGTACAATATATTGAAAACGGAATGTATCAAAAGATTTTGGTTTTGGGCAGCGATACCTTGTCTAAGATTACTGAATATCAGGATCGCGCCACCTGCGTCTTGTTCGGCGACGGCGCCGGTGCGGCCGTGCTTGTGGCAACCGAAGAGGAAACCGGCGTGCTGAGCTGCTTTTTGGGTTCGGACGGTGCCAGCGGCGACTGCCTGACGATTCCGGGACTTCGCTGTGATGAGATTGACCGTGAGCGCCGGCCGTTCGGCAATCCGCGTACCATTTGGATGGACGGCAGCGCCGTGTTTAAATTTGCGGTTAAGGTGATGGATTTTGCCACACGCAAGGTGGTGGAGGACGCCGGAAAGAATATGGAGGATCTCGCCCTGGTTGTGCCGCATCAGGCAAACTGGCGGATTATTGACGGCGCCAGAAAACGGATGAAGCTGGAGAGCGACAAGGTTTTCTCCAATATCGAAAAATACGGAAACATGTCGGCGGCTTGTGTACCGATTGCGCTTTGTGAGGCGGTCGAAGAGGGCAGAGCCAAAAAGGGCGATCTGGTTGCGATTGTCAGCATGGGCGGCGGTCTGACCTGGGGCGCCGTGCTGTTCGAATTATAGAGAGCCGCGAAACGGCGGTTTTTGCCGGGCGGATTTGACCGCTCGGATTACCAACATCAGGTTAGCTGAAAGAGAGTGATCCGAACCCGCCTGAAAAGGCAAAATTTCGGCATCTTTCGGCTACGGAGAAAGAGAGGAATGACAGAAATGAAAAATCGGATTTGCGAATTATTGGGAATTGAGTATCCGCTTTTGCAGGGGGGCATGGCCTGGGTTTCCACCGCCGAATTGGCGGCGGCGGTCTCCAATGCCGGCGGTGTCGGCTTGATCGCGGCCGGAAACGCGCCTGCCGACTATGTACGCGATCAGATTCATAAGGCAAGAGAGCTGACAAATCGGCCGTTTGGTGTGAATGTGATGCTGCTGTCTCCCTATGCCGATGACGTGATGAAGATGCTTTTGGAAGAAAAAATCGCGGTGATTACGACCGGAGCAGGCAATCCGGGGCAGTATATTCCGGCGCTGAAAGAGGCCGGAACCCACGTGATCCCGGTGATTCCGAGTGTTGCGCTGGCGCAGAGAATGCAGCGCTGCGGTGCGGATGCGGTCGTGGCTGAGGGCTGCGAATCGGGCGGTCATATCGGAGAACTGACCACCATGACGCTGGTGCCGATGGTGGTTGACGCGGTGGACATTCCGGTGATTGCGGCCGGCGGTATTGCCGATCGGCGCGGTGTTGCCGCCGCTCTGGCGCTGGGCGCGGAGGGCGTGCAGGTCGGAACAAGGTTTATATGCTCGGACGAATGTACCGTGCATGAAAACTATAAGGCTGCCGTGGTTGGCGCCAAGGATCGTGACGCGGTGGTAACCGGCCGCTTTACCGGGCATCCGGTGCGGAATTTGAAGAATAAGCTGACGCGCAGCATGGATAAGATTGAAAAAGAGGGCGACACAGAAGCATTTAACCAGCTGGGCGCCGGTGCGCTGCGCAGCGCGGCTGTGGACGGTGATGTGCAGATGGGCAGCGTTATGGCAGGTCAGAGCGCCGGGCTGGTACATGATATTAAGCCGTGCAGCGAAATTGTAAAGGATCTGTTTGACAACATTGCATTTTAGACCAAAGAGGAGTGTGAATCATGAAGACAGCATTTTTATTTTCCGGCCAGGGCGCACAGACCATCGGCATGGGAAAGGAACTGTGTGAAAATTTTGCGGTTGCAAGCGATACGTTTGACGCGGCTTCCGCGGCAATCGGGATTGATATGAAGGCAATGATCTTTGACGGGGACAGCGAAACGCTGATGATTACCGAGAACACCCAGCCGGCCATCTTAACGATGTCGATTGCGGCGTATCGGGTGGTTGAGAGTATGGGTTTTCGCCCGGATGTTGTGGCCGGGCTGAGCCTTGGTGAATACAGTGCGCATGTTGCCGCAAAGAGCATGGATTTTGAGGATGCGGTGCGGCTGGTAAAAAAGCGCGGAAAGTATATGCAGGAGGAGGTTCCGGTCGGCGTCGGCGCGATGGCGGCGATTTTGGCGCTGGATGCGGACGCGGTTTATGCCATCTGTAAGGACGCATCGGCAAAGGGCATTGTTGAGCCGGCAAACTTTAACTGTCCGGGTCAGATTACAGTAGCCGGTGAAAAGGATGCTGTGGCCTATGCGTGCGAGCTTGCGAAAGAGCGCGGCGCAAAGCGTGCCGTTATGCTTCCGGTCAGCGCACCGTTCCATTGCAGCATGTTAAAGGGTGCCGGTGAAAAGCTTGAAAAGGAGCTTAACAATGTTCCGGTTTCGGATCTGGCGGTGCCGCTGATTACCAACGTGACGGCGGACTATGTAAAAAGCAAGGAAGAGATCAAGGATTTGCTGGTTCGGCAGGTTTCTTCTTCGGTTCTGTTTGAAAAGAGCCTTCGGCGGATGCTTGCGGACGGCGTTGATACCTTTGTGGAGATTGGCCCCGGCAAGACGCTTTGCGGCTTTGTTAAGAAGATTACCAAGGATGCAAATGTGTATCACGTGGAAGATATGCAGTCGTTAGAGGAAATGAAGGCTGCGCTGGGCGAAGGAGGAAACACGAATGAAATTTGAAAATAAAACGGTTTTGGTAACGGGCAGCACCCAGGGAATCGGGCGCGAAATCGCGTTAAAGTTCGGTGCGGAGGGCGCTGCCGTGATGGTAAACGGCATTGACACCGCATCCCAAAAGGAGATGGCCGAAGAGGTGTGCGCGCTGATCCGAAAGAGCGGCGGCAAGGCGGAATTCTTTCTGGCCGATGTTTCGGATGCGGAGCAGGCCGACGCCATGGTGCGCTTTGCCAAGGAACAATTCGGGAGTATTGACGTAATCGTCAATAATGCAGGTATCACGCGCGATAATCTTTTGATGCGGATGAGCGAGGCAGAATGGGACAGTGTACTCTCGGTAAATTTAAAGGGTGCGTTTCACGTGATTCGTTCCGCGGCCAAAATATTGATGAAACAGCGCGGCGGCGCCATCGTCAATATGGCCTCGATATCCGGCGTGATGGGCAATCCCGGTCAGGCGAACTATTCCGCATCGAAGGCGGGACTGATCGGACTTACCAAGTCGGTTGCCAAGGAGCTGGCACACTGGAATGTCCGCGCCAACGCGATCGCACCGGGCTTTATCAAAACCGCGATGACCGACCAGCTGAAGGAAGAGGTTCGGGCACGTTATTTAGAGGCGATTCCGCTCGGATGCTTCGGTGAGGTGGAGGATATTGCAAATTTAGCCGTATTTTTGGCGAGCGATCAAGCAAAATATATCACAGGACAGGTAATTCATGTTGACGGCGGGCTTGTAATGTGATATAGTTTTGCAATAGGAATTGATTTCCTTATAAAATTTGAAAAAAATAATCCATGATAATAAAGAGAACAAGGAGGATGAAATAATGGATATTTTTGAAAAGGTAAAAGAAATTACGGTAGAGCAGTTGGGTGCTGACGAGGACGCAGTAACCATGGACGCATCGTTCATCAACGATTTAGAGGCGGATTCTCTCGACATCGTGGAATTGATGATGGCTCTGGAAGAGGAATTTGATATTGAAATTCCGGACGAGGACGCAGAGAAGATCAGCACCGTAAGTGACGCGGTAGAGTACATTAAGGATCATCAGTAAGCGTTTGCGGTTTGGGATATTCGGCGCCGTGCGGAATCTTCCGCACGGCGGCAGGATTTTACAGAACTCTGCAATCGGGGTGAGAGCCTGCGGTTGCAGACTTCTCTGAAATCTTGGGAAAGTAACAGCAGGAGGTTTAAGACTATGAATCGAGTTGTCATTACAGGGGTTGGCGCGGTGACGCCAATCGGTACCGGCAGGGAAGAGCTTTGGCAGAATGTGAAAGCAGGCGTGTGCGGCATTGATCGGATTACCCGGTTTGATCCGTCTGAGTTTGCATGTCAGATTGCAGCGGAGGTCAAGGACTTTGACCCGACCAAGTATATGGATAAACGCGACGCAAAGCGGATGGATCTGTTTGTTCAGTACGCTGTGGCCGGCGGCAGACTGGCGGTTGAGGACGCAAAACTGGATATGGAAAAAGAGGACCCGGAGCGTGTGGGCTGCTTTATGGGCAGCGGCATCGGCGGTATCGCTACACTTTGTGAGCAGCATACCAGACTTTTGGAAAAAGGTCCCGGCAAGGTAAGCCCTTTTATGATACCAATGATGATTTCTAACATGGCGGTAGGTCAGATGGCGATCACCTTTGGCTGCAAAGGCGTCAACCTGACGACGGTTTCGGCTTGTGCCTCCGGCACTGACGCGATCGGACAGGCATATCTTGCCATTGGCCGCGGCGATGCGGATGTGATTTTGGCCGGCGGCGCTGAGGCAACCGTAACCGAAATATCTCTGGCCGGTTTTTCGTCCATGAAGGCGCTCAGCACCAGAAACGACGATCCCAAGGCGGCTTGCTGCCCGTTTGATTTAAACCGTGACGGCTTTGTCATGGGTGAGGGTTCCGGCGTGCTGGTAATGGAGGAATTGGAACATGCCAAGGCGCGCGGTGCGCATATCATTGCCGAGGTGGTCGGTTATGGCTCTACCAATGACGCGTATCACATGACGGCGCCTGCGCCCGACGGCGAGGGCGGCGCACGCTGCATGGCGGCCGCACTGAAAAGTGCCGGAATTGCGCCGGAGGACGTGGACTATATCAATGCGCACGGAACTTCGACGCCGTATAACGATAAATACGAAACGGCGGCAATTAAGACGGTGTTTGGGGATCATGCCTACAAATTAGCGGTCAGCTCCACCAAGTCGATGACCGGCCACATGTTGGGCGCGGCCGGCGGCGTCGAGGGCATTATCACCGCGCTTGCTATTGAGGACGGATATCTCCCGGCAACGCTGCATTATACCGAAAAAGATCCGGAATGCGATCTGGATTATGTGCCGAATCAGGGGCGCAGTGCAAAAATCGAGTACGCGGTTTCCAATTCGCTGGGATTTGGCGGCCACAACGCCTCGATCGTACTCAAAAAATATCACGAATCCAAATAAAAATAAAAATAAAAAGGAGTGGCACTGCCGCCGCCGGATAAGGAAGCATTGCTTTTACGGTGGAAAACGGTTTTGCGGCTCCTTTTTTCCGATAAGGAGAAACAGATGTATGAATATTGACTATCAATTCCAAAACCCAAAGCTTTTGGAAACGGCGCTGACCCACATCTCGCTTGCCAATGAGCATGGAATACAAAGCAATCAGAGACTGGAATTTTTAGGCGACAGTATCTTATCGCTGGTTGTGGCAGACTATATCTTTCATCATTTTCCGCAGCTGGACGAGGGGCGGCTGACCGAAATCCGTGCCGCGGCAGTGTGTGAAAAATCCCTGGCGGAGGCCGCCAGAAAAATGGATCTTGGGAGCGGGATTCATTTTGGAAAGTCCGAGACGGTGTGCGGCGGCAAATACAAGGACTCCATCTTGGCTGATACCTTTGAGGCCGTGCTGGGTGCCATCTATTTAGACAGCGGCTTTGAGGCGTGCCGCACCTGGGTGCTGCATAACCTGGAACAGACCATTACTCATTCGTCAAACATGGACTTTACCAATTATAAATCAGAGCTGCAGACCTATTTTCAAAAACGGGATAAGAGCCGCCAGGTGGTGACCTATCACCTGATAAAGCGGAGCGGCCCGGATCACATGCCTACCTTTTGGGTGGAGGCAGTTTATGACGGCAAGGTAATCGGCAAGGGGCAGGGCGGCAGCCGAAAGGCTGCGGAGCAGATCGCGGCCAAAGAAGCCTTTTTAAAGCTGAAACAATGAGACAGTACCGCGCTTCGTTGATTCTGTCACGCAGGAAAAGGAAGAAGATTTAATTGTAAACTAATATTTATAAAAAGGTTTACAATTAAATCTTTTTGTGTTATACTGGTAAACAGAAAGGCGGTTGAGTAAAATGAAAATTCGTGATTTGGTGTTGTGTGCATTGTTTTGTGCTTTGGTGGCGGTAGGGGCGTTTTTAAGAATTCCGCTGCCGCTGATCCCCTTTACCATGCAGACGGCATTTGTGATGCTGGCAGGGCTACTACTTGGCAGCAAAAAGGGCGCCTACGCCTGTGGCGCGTACGTGCTGCTTGGACTGATCGGGTTACCGATTTTTACACAGGGCGGCGGAATCGGTTATGTCTTAAAACCGACGTTTGGGTATTTGATCGGTTTTATCATTGGTGCTTGGGTGATCGGTGTGATTGCCGGCGACAAAAAGCCGATGCCCTCTTATGCGCGTATGATCGGGGCGTGCAGCGCAGGACTTTTTGTGATTTATTTCTTGGGTACGGTGTATTACTATCTGCTTGCGACATTGTATTTAAATCGGGTCGTTGCGATATGGCCGATGCTGGTAAGCTGCGTGCTGACTACCCTGCCGGGCGATATTTTACTGATGTTTTTATCAGCGCTCCTTGCCGGAAGGTTATGGGCTCCTCTTAAAAAATAAAGTTTATATTTACTTTTTTGGTGATTTATGATAGAATGTGGTCGGGTGAGGTGGCTTTTTGGTACATAAGATTGTGCGACAAAAGGCCTTTCCTTTGTGATTGCATGAAAAATAAATCATTGAAAAGGTGGTTTTAGAATGAAAAAGTTAGTTTCTGTTATTCTTGCGGTGATGCTGCTTGGGACGTCATTTGTTTTTGCGGAGGAAACCGTGAAGAATGCGGCAGAGGATGCGCCTCTTACCGCATACGATTGCAGTGATTGGGCCGCAGAGGATATCGCGCAGGCGAAAGAGATCGGTTTGCTGGATGATGTATCCGGGTTGATCTATCGGGAAAATATTACCCGTGAGAAGTTTTGTGAGCTCATTTTTGACTTTATTATGATCACACAGGGTGGAATTACGACTTCGGAATATCAAAATCAGTTTACGGATACCGATAACCGAAAAGTTGTTGTTCTGCGTGCGGCAGAAATTATCTACGGAAAATCGGATACGGAATTTGCGCCGAATGATTCGCTTACCCGTGAGGAGGCGGCAACGATCATTGTGCGTATGATCAATCGTGTGATGCCTATGCCGGTTACCGAAATGTATTTTGCGTATGATGACAGCGATGACATTGCAGAGTGGGCGTCAAGCGCTGTTCAGGTGATGAGCAATCTCGGCTTTATGAATGGCGTCGGCGATCATCGGTTTGCACCCAAAGACACGTATACCGCCGAGCAGTCGATCGCAACCTTGATCCGAATCTACAAGGCGACAAGAAAGACCTATGAATATGTTACGCCGCTTGGGACAATTACCCGTGAAAAAGATGCCGGCGGACATATTAACTTTGCAATAGAGGCCAATGCAAGAATTGTCCTCAGAAAAGAATTGGCGTCTCAAACGCAGGCTGTTCTTCCGGGGCCGTTTCGGGCGTTTACAAACGAGACGACCGCAATGTATATCACATTTGACGATTTTGCAAAAATATTCAACGGCACCTGGGAATTAAAGGACAATACATTCCGCTTTCAATATGACGCATCACAGAATATTGTGCTTAGCGAGTACACAAAAAATGAAACGTCCGATGGCGGTGATTGGCCGAATAAAACGGAAGCAATGTCTGTATTGCAATTTGGTGATATGCCGTCTATCATGGTGAACGGAGAAGAGAAAGCAATCAAATCATCGTACGGCGGGAAAGTGTATGATGCAAATATCATGATGTATAAGGATGAGCTTTATATTCCCGTTCAAATGGTGGCGGAACTCCTCGATTACGAAATTGCCGTAACGGATATTTTGTGGGATTAAATACGGTTTATTCAATGAAAAACGCATATCACTTTTTCGGTGATATGCGTTTTTTGACTCTGTTTGACGGCGGATGCGGTCAGTGACCCGTTTGTCAATGGCCGCATTGAGCGCATTTTTTTCAGGAATTTTGCGGCGCGTCCACAGCCTCATACATGGTTTTGGCTGCGTCTTTGAACGCGGTATCCTTAACCTCAAGCACACGGACGTGGATGGGCTTTGCACCAAAGGCAATGGTAATGACATCGCCGACTTTTACGTCATAGGAGGCACGCGCCGTCTTGCCGTTAACGCTGATTCGGCCGCTGTCGCAGGCCTCATTTGCCACGGTGCGGCGTTTAATCAGCCGGGACACCTTTAAATATTTATCAAGTCTCATCTTGTTGGTTCTCCTTTTCTTCAAATTCAGTGATATAGTGGTTTAAATAGCGGCTTAGCGCCAGTTCGGGATCGATATGGTGCTTGCGGCATTGATCCGCAACCCGAAAAAGCAGCGCGCCGAGTCCCAACTCGTCCATCGCAAAATCCTCTGTCTGCGGTGCGGTGTACCCGGCCTTTTCCGCTTTGCGCAAAATCTTTTCCGCACGCATCAGCGCCGGAAGAGCGGCAGAGACGCCGCGCATTTCCTCTGCTACGGTTGCCTGGCTGCGATCCCTGCGTTTGATTTCATCCCAGTCGGCAGGTTCATCTGCCGTGCCGAACAGGTGCGGATGCCGATGTATCATCTTGCGGCATATGGCGTCTGTGACATCGTCAATATCATAGCCGCCTTCCTCAGCGGCGATCTGTGCATGAAATACCACCTGTAACAGTACATCGCCGCTCTCATCGGCGATTTTTTGATTGTCACCGCTATCAATGGCCTCAACAAGCTCATAGGCCTCTTCAACTACGTGTTTTTTGATGCTTTCATGGGTTTGTTTCCGATCCCACGGGCAGCCGTCCGCGGCGCGCAGCCTTTGCATGATGGAAAGCAGATCCTGAAAGTCGTATTTCTTTTGATTCATTGTAATAACCCCATTACTTTAAAAGTTTGCATTTTGTTAAAACGGCAGCAATTTTTTCACCCTTGGGCAGACGGAGAACATCTTCGCGTGCGATTGCCTTTACCGCAAAGACGGCAAAGAGATAAGTCAGTGCGCAGACGCCGAGTTCCGCCGCAATCAGCAGCCGGCGCAGCCAGATATTGACTGCCGCGTTTTCCAAAAATCCGGGGCCGGTGACAAAGGTGCCGAGTACAAAACCGACGCCGCCCATAATCAGTGCGGCAAACAGCGGCTTTAGCAAAAAGGTGCTCGGACGGAACCGGATTTTAGCGTGGCGGATAATCTGGGTAATGTTCAGCACGGCGATGATGGTGTAGCAGATAAAGGTGCCGACCGGCGCACCGTCAATGCCAAGGTAAGGAATGCAGAAAAAGTTTACCAAAACCTTGGCGATGCCGCCGATAATCATATTGATGACCGGCAGATAAACCTTGCCGTAGGCCTGCAAAATCGCATTGGTAACCGAGACCACCGAAACGGGAATGATCGCGATACCCAAAATCGCCATAACGGATTTTGCGTTGGTGTCGCCGAAGAGGAGGAAGAGGACTTCCTTTGACAGGGAGGCAAGGCCCAGTGCACAGGGCGCCGCAAACAAGACGGCGATGCGGATGGCGCTTTCTGTGATGCTGCGCGCCTCAAGACCGTTCTTTCGTGTGACGGCGGCCGAGATGGCCGGAACAACGCTCATGCCGAGTGCAACAACCAAGGTAAGCGGCAGATTAAAAATCGTCAGCGCTTTGCCGGTATACATGCCGTAGAGGGTCGAGGCCTCATGCTGATAAAGCGTCAGTCCCTGCCAGCCCTCTTCGGCGACCTGGGTCGCAAATTTTGTTCCCTCGCGGAACATAAAATCATAATGAGAAAGCACCTCCGGCCGGGTGACAAGACGCCGGGTGATGGTTGCCATGTCGATCAGCGAGGTGAGAGAGGAGACCGATGCGCCGATGGTGATCGGAATGGCGATTAAAATCAGTTCCTTTAAAATGGTGCGGTTAGATCGCAGCGGTGCGGCCTGCGGCAGCTTTGCGCGGCGTTTTTTGGTGGCAAGATAGATGATGCTGAGCAGCAAAAAGGAAAGAAACGTACCTGTTGTTACGCCGGAAATCGCGCCGGCGGAGGCATAGACCGTCCGAAGGTGGAGGGACTGTACTTTCTTTGCGGCAATATCCACGGCAGCGGAAAGGTTGGTGTCCACGGCCATGTTCATAAAAAAGCTTGCCGCCAGCATGCCGACAATGAGCTTTGCGGAGGCTTCAATCACCTCGGAAAGCGCGGTGGGAAGCATATTTTGGCGACCCTGAAAGTAGCCGCGGTATACAGAGGCCATCGATACAAAAAACACGGCCGGCGAAATGGCAAGGATGCCGAGTGCAGAGCCGGGCACCGAAACCAGAGCCTCTAACTGATTATGAAATACGAAGAGGAGCGCCGTTCCGATCAAACCGACCGCGGCCAAAAAGCGCAGCGCGGTCTGAAAAATCCGTTTTGCGTCCTGTTCGTGATTTTTGGCGGTGCTTTCCGCCACCATTTTTGAAATGGCGATCGGAAAACCGGCCGTTGCAACGATAAACATAAAGGTGTAAATCTGATATGCAATATTAAAATAGCCCATCCCGTCATCACCGATTAAATTGGTGAGCGGAATTTTAAAAAAGGCACCGATGATCTTGACAATCAGGTTTGCAATTCCCAAAACCAAAGCGCCCTGCACAAATCCGTTTGTTTTGGGCGTATTTTTCTTCTCATTCAAAGCATCCAACTCCTCATCGTATTGTCCACTGAAAACCTATCTTATTATATTATACTTTCTCAAAAAAAACAACTGCTTTTCCTTATTTTTCTTGCGGATTTCGCTTATCATACAAAAAAAGGATGCGGGCAATCGCCTGCATCCTTTTCAATCTTTCCTTTACGCAATCATCTGATCGCTTTGTACCTCGTCCAGTGTGCGGACAACGGAATGCTTGATGGGCTTCCATTCTACCTTTTTAAACAGGGCAATGACCGCAATCGGAACATAAGTCAGCATGAAAATCGGGAAGGTGAATAAGTTTAAAATCCGCTTTCCCTTGCTGCAGTGAATCTGATTCCATTCTGTGATGGTGGTAATTGTCCCAAGGATAAAGAACAAACCGTAAAAATTCAATAACGTCTGCAAAAGCGTTTGCAGCAGAATCGGCGTTTCGGGCGATTTTGCAATCATGCCGAGCGGTATGGCAACCGCGTTTACAATGGTGCTGATTAAGGTCAGCAGCATGGCCGGCATAATCGTCATCAGCATATCAAAGCAAGAAAAGCTGCCTTTAAAGATGCCGCGGAAGAGCTGGCCGCCGTAGTTTGCAAACACCTGATAGAATCCCTTTGCCCAGCGCAGCCGCTGCGTGTACGACTGACGGAACAGAGTCGGCTGCTCGTCATAGAGAATCGCATCGGCACAGTAACCGATGGTTTCGCCGTGGATGACGCTGTCTACCGTAAACTCGATATCCTCGGTCAGAAGATGGTGAATCCAGCCGCCGTTTTTGCGGATGATATCGGCACTGACCAAAAATCCGGTGCCGGAGATGGCGCAGCTGGTATTCAGCTGCATTCTGGAATTGTTTAAAAACTTTGCCTCACGCAGGAACCAAAGCGAATAACCGGCAGAAATCCAGTTGCTGCCGAAATTTTTGGAGTTACGGTAACTGGTGATGATGCGGTAGCCGGCGGAAAAGACCTTATTCATCTCAGCGACGTAGTTCGGGTCTAAAAGATTGTCGGCGTCAAAAATCATGTAGGCCGCGTATTCCTTTTCGGCATAGTCGCGGTTAATAATCTCAAACATCCAGTCGAGCGCGTAGCCCTTGCCGACCTGCTTGTCGTTAAAGCGCTCATAAACAATGGCGCCGGCAGAGCGCGCCACCTGTGCCGTGTCATCCGTGCAGTTATCGGCAATCACAAACACGTCCACCAGATCGGACGGATAGTTCTGGTTTTTAATACTCTCAATCAGCTGCGCAATCACCGACCGCTCGTTTCTGGCCGAGACGACAACGGCATAGCGATGCAGCGTATCGGCCTCAAAACGCTTTGGCTTTTTGAGAAGTCCGACAAAAATATAAAAAAACTGATATGCATAACACAAGGTAAACACAATGGAAATCATAAAGTTCAAATAAATGATTGTTTTCATAAGAATCCCCTTATCCCGTTTGCAAGTGCCGCGGCATAGTATGCGCGGCACAGTTTCCCTTACGATCATTTTTGTATTCTATAATCTATCATCTTACCATTACTTTTATATAGCTAAAATATAAATAACAAATAAAGAAAATATAAATTTTTTATAAACATATTGGTAAAATATAGAAGATTTATGTAAATATTTAGTTTTCACGCCTAAAAGTACTAATTTTGCCCCAAAAAACTGTGCTTTTTGCATAATAAAAATGCCGTTCTATCGTTAAAAATCTACAAAATTAAAATTTGGTTACAAATACCAAACAAGAGGTAATTTTTTTGTAGACTTGGTTCATTTTATGCAAAACAAAGCGGGATAGAACCAAAATGAAGGCAGAAAAGGAAAGGCTTCCCTTAAAGAGACCGGCGGCGGATTGATGGGAGGCAGTTATCCATGCAAAGTAAAATTTCGTCTTTCCGTAAAAAGTCGGTCATAAATGGGGTATCTTTTTTGAAAAATTTGTGTTATAATGGTCTAAATATGCAGAAAAACTACGAAATGAGCAGATGGGAAGGGGTCTTTGACAATGATACGAAAATCTCTCATTGAATTTATTTTTGACGCTGCGTCCATTGAACGGTGGAATGACCATATCCGGCCGTCACGCGGCTTTACGGAGCTGGACAAGCAGTCGCACAAGATGCTTTGCGCCTATGTGCTGGGAAAGCTGGAACCGGAAATCGACTGGGTTCGGTTGATTGAGGGCGGAATTTTTGAATTTTTGCACCGTTTGGTGCTTACTGATATCAAACCGCCGATTTTTCATCGCCTGATGGAGGAAAAGGGCAGAGAACTGAACGCGTGGGCGGTGGAACAGATTATGCCGGAGATTGCCTCGATTCCCGGCGGCTTTGCAGAGCGGTTTGCGCGGTATTTTATGGATGAGACGGAGAGCCGGCGCGAAAAGGCGGTGCTGGAGGGAGCGCATTATCTGGCTACGCAGTGGGAGTTTGGCATTATTTACGATATGTGCAGGCGGTACTACGGCATCGAAAACACCAGACATGAGATCGACAGCAAGCTGCAGCGGCTGGAACGCATGGAATGTTTTTCGACCTTTATGCAAAACAAAAATTATCAGGGCTTTACCGATCTTTTGGGAGAACTTCGCTTTCAGCAGCGCTGGTCGCGTTCGCCCAGAATCCCCGAAACCTCGGTGATCGGGCATATGCTGATCGTGGCGGTCATGTCCTATCTGTGCTCCTGCGAGATCGGCGCCTGCGCGCAGAGAGCCAAAAATAACTTTTTGGGCGGCCTGTTTCATGATATCCCGGAGGTTTTAACCAGAGATATCGTATCGCCGGTGAAAAACTCGGTGGAGGGTTTAGATGCCCTGATTAAAAATATTGAGCAGGAACAGATGGAGCGCGTGCTTTATCCTTTGATTCCCAAGGAGTGGCAGGACGAAATTGCGTATTATACCAATGATGAGTTTGAAAATAAGGTGATGCTGGACGGAAAGATAACCTTTGTGCCCTCCGATGCCATGAACCAAAGCTACAATCATGCAAGCTATCAGCCGGTAGACGGCAAGATTATCCGCGGCTGCGATCACTTGGCGGCCTGTGTGGAGACGTATGTCTCGCATACCTGCGGCGTAACCAGCCATACCTTGCAGGGCGCCAATCGGGAGCTTTGCGCGCAGTATAAAAATTCCTGTATCTGCGGCATTGATTTTGGCTGCCTGTTCGATTATTTCAGAATTTAATACAGTGTTGAAAAAATGAGGCGGCGAAAGCCGTCTCATTTTTCATGGTTTATCTCGGTAAGGTCTTTGATTACCTCGCCTGCGATGATAAGTCCCACAACCGAGGGGACAAACGCTACACTGCCCGGAACTTGCCGCCGGGCAGCACAGGTTCGTGCCGAGCCGGGCGGACAGATGCAGTGTTCTTTGCAGCTGTTTGCCGGGTCATCGATCGGACGCATCGGTTTTTCTTTGGAATAAACGACCTTAAGATGCGGAATATTTCGCTTTTTTAATTCCGCGCGCATGACGCGTGCCAGCGGACAAACCGAGGTCTGATAGATGTCTGCCACCTGAAAGGCGGTAGGGTCAAGCTTGTTGCCGGCGCCCATAGAACTGATGAGGGGCGTTCCGGCACGGTGGCAGTTTACGGCAAGCTCAATCTTGCCGGTGACGGTGTCGATGGCGTCCACCACGTAATCATAATCCTTAAAATCAAACAATGCGGCCGTCTCCGGCGTATAAAAGGTGCGGTACGTCTGTACCTGAAGCTGCGGATTGATGGAGAGCATCCGTTCTTTGGCAACATCCACCTTATATTTTCCGACCGTGTCCCCGGTCGCGTAAATTTGGCGGTTGATGTTGGTCAGACAAACCCTGTCATCGTCGATGACGGCAATGCTGCCGATGCCGCTACGCACCAAGGCCTCCGCGGTAAATCCGCCGACGCCGCCGATGCCAAAGACGGCAACACGCGCGGCGGCCAGCTTTTCCATTGCCGCACTGCCAAGTAAAAGTTCTGTTCTTGAAAATCGATTTTGCATAAATCCTCCGTTTCATGTTTCGCGGTTTAGGTATAGGCAAAGCGGAAATCCGCGTCCCAAAAGCGGGGATCGGGTTACTCCTGTTTGTCTAAATTAAACGGTTTATTTAAATGATGCCTTTTCAGACAAGATCGGATGCGGCAGATCATTCGTTGTGCGCAGCCACATTTCCGATGTCGGTGACAATCCGATAGCCGGCGCTTTGCACACGCCGTTCCAGACAGCTGCGGCATTGCGCCGCCTCGTCCCCGGTGCAGATTTTATTTTCATACAGGGTATAATGCTTTCGTACATCAACCGGGGAAAGGTTTGGCATGACAACGTTTGCCCCTGCCTTTAACCCCATTTCCCGTCCGTTTGGGTGGATGGTTCCGAGTGCGGTTGTAGAAGGAATCAGCGCATAGGGAAAAAGCAGCCGCAAAATTGCAATCAGCCGCAGGGTCATGGCAAGAGACCCGTTTTCGTAATTGCGAAACGGGGTGCTGTGGTGGGTGAGGTACGGGCCGATCCCGATCATATCCGGCTGCAATTCTTTTAAAAACATAAGGTCTTCCCATAAGGTTTCATCCGTTTGAAACGGACTGCCCACCATAAAGCCGGAACCAACCTGAAATCCGATCTCCTTTAAATCATAGAGACACTGCTTTCGCCGTGCAAGGGACATTCCGTGCGGATGCAGCCTGGCATAATGTGCGGCATCTGCGGTTTCGTGACGGAGCAGGTAGCGGTTCGCCCCTGCACGGAAATAGGCGAGATAGCTTTCGCGGCTTTTTTCACCGATGGACAGGGTGATGGCACAGTCAGGGTGCTTGCTGCGAATCCCCGATACAATGCGGCAAATCATTGCGTCCGTGTAAAAGTCATCCTCGCCGCCCTGAAGAACAAAGGTACGAAAACCCAGTGCATAGCCCTCTTTGCAGCAGGCGTCAATGTCGTCCTCGCTGAGGCGGTAACGGATGGCGTCTTTGTTGTCATGACGGATTCCGCAGTAGAAACAGTTGTTTTTGCAATAGTTGGTAAACTCAATCAGGCCGCGGATAAAAACCTTGTCGCCGTAGTATTTACGCCGCTCCCGATCCGCGCGGCGAAAGAGTTCGGCCTCGGCGTCATCGGCGTGTAAAAGCGCGGTAAGCGATTCTTGGTCGATGGTGCGCGTCTTTTGCAGCGCGTCAATTTGCTCCGTAATCGTTTTCATAGCAGTCCTCACAGCTTCTCATTGCTTCAATCGTTTTTTGAATCAGATCGTCCAGTTCCCAGCCCAGCATCTCGGCGCCGCGTTCAATGACCTCGCGGGAGCAGCCGGCAGCAAATTTGGCGTTTTTATACTTCTTTTTGACGGATTTCAGTTCCAGATCCATTACGCTTTTTGAGGGGCGCATCAGTGCGACCGCACCGATCAGCCCGGTTAATTCATCCACGGCGTAGAGTACCTTTTCCATTTCATGCTGCGGCATAATGTCCACCGTCAGCAGATAGCCGTGACTGGCTACTGCGTGAATCAGCGCATCCTCGGCGTCATGCTCCTTTAAAATTTCCTGTTCCTTGATGCAGTGCTGATCCGGGAACTGTTCAAAGTCCAAATCATGCAAAAGTCCTACAATACCCCAAAAATCAACCGCATCGGCATAACCGAGTTTTTCGGCAAAATAGCGCATAACCCCCTCGACGGTCAGGGCGTGCTTTAAGTGAAACGGTTCCTGATTATATTGTTTTAGAAGATTCCATGCTTCCTCGCGGGAAAATGTGTGTGCCATATTATCCAGCCTCCTGTTTGTGCTTGATCGAAAGATGCCAAAATTTTACCTATTTTGGGCGATCTTAGAGGATCTTCTTTTGACTATACTCTATTTTATCACGCGGCAGAGGGGCTGTCAAGGAAGGAAGAGGAAAAACCGAGTAAATTTATAGGTAATAAAAAACAGACGGGAAATTCCCGTCTGTAAAAAATACGCGTAATGATAGGCGAGCGATAACGCATCGCGCTGCGCGGATTATTCTTCCTCCGGCAGCCATTCGGTCACCAGATCCATAAACAGTTTGCCGTCCAGGTGGTCAATTTCGTGGCAGAATGCCCTTGCAAGCAATGCATCACCGCTGATTTCAAAGGATTTTCCCTCACGGTTCTGCGCACGGACGGTGACGTGATTCGGCCGGGTTACCATGCCGTAGCGGCCGGGATAGCTCAAACAGCCCTCGGCATCGGTCTGTTCGCCGTCGGCGCTGCAAATTTCGGGGTTAATCAGCTCAATTAAGCCGTCGCCGGTATCGATCACCACCACACGCCGCAGCACGCCGACCTGCGGTGCGGCAAGCCCCACGCCGCCGGAATCGTACAGCGTATCCGCCATATCGTCAAGCAGAGTCAAAATGCGCGGTGTGATCTCGTCCACCTTGCGGCATTTCTTCCTTAATATAGGATCCTCTGCGGTTAAAATCTTTCTGATTGCCATGATCTACACTCCGTTTCTGTACTAAAAGCCTGTCCGAAAAAAGTAAATTGATGTCGCAGACATTATATCATACTGACCGGATTGATGTCAATAATCAAGCGGTTTTTCATGCGGCTTTCTCTGTGTCCCCGATTGATTTCGTGCAGCAGCGGTAAAAAGTCCTTCGCGTGTTCCGCTTTTAACAGGAGCCGATAGCGGAATTTATTCTTAATTTTTGCAATCGGTGCAGGAGCGGGGCCGATGGTTTTTAAAATCGGCATGGACGCCTGCTTGATAAACGCGCTGATGCTTTCTATTTCGGCCTTGACATCGGCTTCCTGATCGCCGGAGAGCAAAAAGTAAATAAAATCGCAAAAAGGCGGATACTGCATTTGCTTGCGGTAGCGGATTTCGTTTTCGTAAAACTTGGGATAATCCTGTTGCTTTGCAAGCTGGATAATGATGTTTTGGGGCTGATAGGTCTGGATTACGGCACGCCCCTCTATTTCACCGCGGCCGGCGCGGCCGCATACCTGGGTGATTAAGGAAAAACAGCGTTCGCCGGCACGGTAGTCCTCGACATTGAGGGCGCTGTCCGCCGCCAAAACACCGACCAGGGTGACATCGGGAAAGTCCAGACCCTTTGTCACCATCTGTGTGCCGAGCAGGATATCCGCCTCGTTATTTTTGAATCGGTTCAGAATTGATTCGTGGCCGCCCTTTGCGGAGGTGGTGTCAAAATCCATGCGCAAAATCCGTGCATCGGGAAACAGGGTGTGCAGCTCTTCCTCAATCTTTTGCGTGCCGGTACCGAAAAATTTGATATACTTTGAGCCGCACTCCGGGCAAACCGTAAGATTTTTTTGTGTGTAGCCGCAGTAATGACAAACCAGCTGATCGGTATGACGGTGATAGGTAAGGGCGATGCTGCATTCCTTGCACTGCGCGACATAGCCGCATTCCCGGCAGGAGACAAATGTGTGATAGCCGCGGCGGTTCAGAAAGAGAATCGTCTTTTCTTTTTGATCCAGATTGCGCCGGATCTCTTCGCGGAGCCGAATACTGATGGCAGAGGTGTTATGATAGTCCAAAAGCTCGCTGCGCATATCCACGATCCGGGTTTTGGGAAGGGCGTTTTCGTTATAGCGTCTGTGCATTTCAAACAGCTTATATTTTCCCGTTTGCGCCCGATAGAAGGAGTCCACGGACGGCGTCGCGGAGGCCAGCAGAACCGGGGCGCCCATTTTTTGGCCGCGGAAGAACGCGACTTCTCTCGCGTGATAGCGCGGCGCGGTCTCGGACTGATAGCTGGTTTCATGTTCTTCGTCCAAAATGATGATGCCGATGTTTTGAAACGGCGCAAAAACCGCACTGCGTGCGCCGACCACCACGCTGACCTCACCGTCTTTGATTTTGTGCCACTGCTCAAACCGTTCTGCCTGGGACAGACCGCTGTGAATGACCGCTACATCAGTGCCGAAACGGCTGACAAAGCGCGACACCATCTGCGGCGTTAACGAAATTTCGGGGACAAGCATGATTGCCTGCTTGCCGCATGCGATGCATTCCCGGATGGCCTGCAGAAACACCTCGGTCTTTCCGCTGCCGGTGACACCGCGCAGCAGAATTTTTTCATGAAAATTATGGGTAATACAGCGGCAAAGGTGGTCAATGACGGGTTTTTGTTCTTCGGTCGGTGTGTAGGGCGCCGAGACAGAGACGGCGTCCTGCGTATAGACGGAGCGTTCGATCCGTTCCTGGTAGATCGAGACGATCCCCTTGTCACACAGAGCCTGTAAAGAGGCGTAGTTCCCATCGGCCATCATAATCAGGTCGGAGGTTTTTAAATCGCCGTATTCACAGAGCGTCAGAATCAGGTCGGCCTGTACCGGCGCGCGCCGCGCACGGAGCGCATCGCTGAGGGCGTAGCCCTCTTCGGCATCACAGGTGAGGTGCGCTTTGCGGATATACTTTAAAGTATAGGCCGGATCCAGTTGATCCGTGATGGCAATGCCGCCTCTCTCTTTCAGGGTATAGGCAACCGATTTCAGGCTGCGCTTGTGAAGGAGCGCTTCGATTTCGGAAAGCTCTGCGGCGTTGCCGCATTCCTTAAGGGTGTTTAAAAACTGCACCTGTGACGGTGTGAGAAGCTCGCCCTCCGGTTCCTGTAAAAAAGTGACCCACTGTCTGATTTTTCCGCCCATATAGGGCGGACGAACCATGCGGTACGCCTGCTGGAAGGAGCAGAGATAGTGCCGCTGCATCCAGGTAATCAGTTCCAGTTGTTCTTCACTGCAAAGCGGCGTCCGATCCGGGCAGCGCAGCACGGATTTGAGACGGGGGTAGGAGCTTGTCTCGGACAATGCGATGATGACGCCCTCCGCGGCGGCATTGTGTACGCCAAAAGGAACCAAAACCCGCATGCCAACGGCGGCACAGGGTTCCAGCTCGGTTGGAATTTTGTAGTCAAAGGTGCGGTCAAGCGCGTGGGCGGCGTCCGTCAGCATTACGTTTGCTATCATCGTTTCGTTCCTCTTTTCATAAAAAGTGCGGTGTAAAAATCTTTACACCGCACAGCTTATTGTATGGCAACAAGCCTTTTTGTTTCCTATTTGTATTCCGGACAGAACCCCGCCTATTGTGCGGCGTCAAAAAGATCCGTATCCGAAGATGCGGTCTCTTCCGTCTTTTCGGGCTCTGCCGTTTCGGTCTCTTCGTCACTAAAGGTCGGACGGGCAAAGACTTCCAGCTTGTTTTCATAAATCTCATTGGTCGCGATGGAAACCTCTTTTGCCGAGTCACCCTTTGCCAGGGGAGCGGCGCCCTCGGACAACTGACGTGCGCGCTTTGCGGCCTCAATCACCAGGGTATAACGGCTTCCGGTTTTTTCTACCAGCTTTGTAATAGGGGGATAAATCATCATAATGCAACACTCCTTGTGTGAATAATCTCTTTGACATCGCGGACGGCTTTTTCAAGCACGTCGTTGACGACCACGTAGTCGTACTCGCTTTGCTTGGACAGCTCCAGATCCGCTGCCGAAATCCGTCTTGCGATTTCTTCCGGGTTTTCGGTTCCGCGGCCGACCAGGCGCCGGTGGAGCGTGTCAAGATCCGGCGGCGCAATAAAAATGTAGATGCCGTCCGGGAAATTGCTTTTTACGTGCAAAGCGCCCTGTACATCGATTTCAAGCAGAACGTTATGCCCCATGTCCAATTTTTCCTGCACGGGAAGCAGCGGCGTGCCGTAATAGTTGTTGTTATACATAGCCCACTCTAAAAAGTCGCCGTTTTTGATCATGGTTTCAAATTCTTCGCGCGTTTTAAAGTAGTATGTAACACCGTCCGTATCCTCGGTGCGCGGCGCACGCGTTGTTGCAGAAATCGATAAGGACAGGTTTTCACATTCCTGCAAAAGGCGGCGGCATACAGTGCCTTTTCCCACTCCGGACGGGCCGGAGATTACAATTAAATTTCCTTTACTCTTCATCGTCTGCAAGATCCTCTCTGGTTTCGTCATCCTTGGGTTCTGCGCGGCCGGCAATGGTTTCGGTCTGGATTGCCGAAAGAATCACGTGATCGCTGTCGGTAATAATGACCGCCCGTGTTCTGCGGCCGCAGGTCGCGTCAATCAGCAAGCCCTTTTCCTTCGATTCCTGCACGATACGTTTGATCGGCGCGGAGTCGGGGCTGACAATCGCGATGACACGGTCGCCGGATACAATGTTGCCAAAACCTACATTGATTAGTTTCATGATAACACCTCTGTTTTGTCCGCGTCTTACCCGGACAGTTTTCACTTATGCCAAAGCCTATTCGATATTTTGAATTTGCTCTCTGATTTTTTCAATCAGGGATTTCACTTCAACGACATGGGAAGCCACGGTTAAATCGCTGCATTTGGAACCGATTGTATTGGCCTCCCGATTCATTTCCTGGACGATAAAGTCCAGCTTTTTGCCGATCGGAAGCTCGGACTGCATCGCCGTGCGAAACGCCTCCATATGGCTGCGCAGCCGGACAAGCTCTTCGTCCACGGCGATTTTGTCGGCAAAGATAGCAGCCTCGGTCAAAATACGGCTCTCATCGATTTTTTTATCCGCCAAAACTTCTGCAAGCTTAGCACGCAGACGGTTTCGGTAGGCCTCAATGCACTGCGGCGACCGCGCCGCAATCGCATCTACCTCATGCCCCAGCGCGGTCAGGTGCGCGTCAAGGCTTTTTGCAAGACGGTCGCCCTCTGCCAGACGCATCTTGGTAAATTCCTCGGCGGCAAGGCCAAAGGCCTTTTGAACCAGCGCGGTCACGGCGTCCTCGTCAATGGCCGAATCCTGCATACGAAAGATATCCCGAAATCCCGCCATGGAAGAAAGCGTAAGATCATCACAAAGGCCGTATTCCTTTAAGCCGCGGAGCGCATTTAAATAGTCCTCGGCAAGCGGTCTGTCAAGGGTGACCGTTGTGTCGGTACCCTCTGATTTTTCAATAAAAAGCAAGATTTCTACCTTGCCCCTTGCAATTTCTTTTGACGCAAGGGAGCGGATAGGATCTTCCAAAAAGGAATAGAGCCGCGGCGTCTTGACGGTAAAATCACTGTAACGGTGATTGACGGACTTTATCTGTATCTGAACCGAATATCCGTCCTCGCGGATATCGCTGCGGCCAAATCCGGTCATGCTTTTAAGCACGTTATATCGCCTCTTTTCTCTTGCGATCCATACATTCCTATTTATTATAGCATAATGCTTTCAAAATGGCAAATCATTTTTTCAAAAAATGGGTTTGGCAATGATAAATCGTGACATTTCGTTTATTTTATGAAAAAAAACCCTCTTTCGGTGTGAATATTGCACAAAATCAGAGCTGTAAAATCATGACAAAACGAATTGTTAACAATTTGTTCATAATTTCAGCAAACGCCCCAAAAACGTTAGTTTATACTTTGTTTAGATTTGATTTTGGCGCCGAATTTGGACGATGAAAGGGCCGTTTGATTGACTTTTTCTTAAAAAAAGTGTATAATGCATAGCGTGTTTTAAATTCGGACACGCCAAAAAAACAAAAATATATGCTGGAAGGAAGTGAAGCAGGGACAGTAAGCATACAAAATATTGGAGGTTTCAGTTTTGAATTTTAAAAAATGGAGTATCAGAAAGGTTGTTGCAGCGTTTTGTGCTTGCATGACGGTATCTGCTTTCATGATAGCACCGGCGTCCGCTACGGAAGAGCCGTGTGATTTTGGACAATTGTATTGTGTGGTAAACGCAAGCACGCTGAACGTGCGCTCCTCTGCATCTACGGAGGCAGATGTGGTAGCGACGCTGACGACGGGTTCCTACATAAAGGTCAATTGGGTAGAACCCGGCTGGGTCAATGTTGCTTATAACGGTGACGGATTGATGGGGTATGTTTCGGATGAGTACGTTTCTGTTTATCAGGGTGCCATTCCGGAAGTTACAAAGTCGCCCGGACAGAGCGCAGTAGACATTGCAGCACAGTTCTTGGGAGTGCCTTATGTATACGGCGGAACTACGCCGAGAGGTTTTGACTGCAGCGGTTTGATGCAGTATGTGTATGCGCAGCTTGGCATCAGCATTAACCGTGTGGCAGCGGATCAGATGAGAAATGGGATTGCAGTCTCCAGAGAGAATTTGCAGCCCGGCGACCTGGTTGGATTTTACAGCAGTGCAGGCAGCGGTTATGTCAGCCATATCGGAATGTATGTGGGTGACGGCATGATGATTCATGCACCGCATACCGGTGATGTTGTACGTTACGCCAGCATCGACAGTTCCTATTTTTCCAGTCGTTTTGCCGGCGGCCGTAGAATCATCTACTAAATATTATAGCAATGAAAAAGATCGGTGGCGAAAGCTACCGATCTTTTTGAATGCTGAAAACGGCGTAAAATCGGCGAAAAATTTCATTGCCGCGCCGCCGCGGGCGATGACTGCCGGTGGCAGTCGTCCATCGCTGACCGAGGCGAGAGCCGAGACGGCAATGGCTAAGCAGGGGACGGCATTTTAATAAAAATGAAATTTTTCGCAAAATAGGTTTATCGACACGCTCAGCTCGGTGGCGAAAGCCACCGAGCTTGTTTTTTGTTTACTGCAGTGTCATGGTGTACTGTGTGCCGCTGCCAAGGCTGCATCCTTCAAAAAGGGAAAACGTACCGGTTTCGGTATCAAAGCTGCCGTATGCCGCGTGAACCGGCTGTACGCTGCCGACATTGAGCGGCCGGATCGTGTAGGTCTTTTGTGATGTGATTTGCGGCGAGGATAAGAGTACGCGTTGGATGCTGCTTTTGGTTCTGGCAAAGGCGAAAACGATATTGCCACTCTCGTCACAGATGGCATAATTCCCGGCCGAAATGGTGCTTCCGCCGCCAAAAGCACCCTGGCGGCTGCTAAAACCGTAGGTTAGGTATTTTTGGGTATAGCTCTCACTGATGCTATCCATGCCGCCGGCGGTCATGGTAAAGACCAGGCCGCCGCTTAAGGTCAGTGAGCCGTCATAATCCAGCCCGTCCTCAGAGCCAAGCGTTGCGCCGTCCACAATGATGATGCCGCCGCTGATATCCATGTCGCCGTTGGCATCCAGACCATCGCCCTCGGTATTGCTGATAAAGATCGATCCGCCGCTGATGGCGATATAGCCGTAACTTGCGTTGTCGGTGTCGCCGGGGCCGCCGGGACCGCCGCTGCTGCCGCCTTGGCCGCCGGGGCCTCCCGGTCCTCCGGGACCTGCGGAAAGCGATACCGCAGAGGAGGAAACTGTATAAGGATTGGTATAGGGCGCATCCGTCGGCTCTTCTCCGGCGCCGTTGATGCCGTCATCGGTTGCGGTGATTTCCATGGTTCCGCCGCTGATAGAAACCTTTGCGGCCTCCAGACCCTCGTAGCAGTGCGTAATGGTTATCGCGGCGTTTTGAGAAATGTTCAGATAGCTGTCTGCGTGGACTGCGTCATCACCGGTCGCGATTTGAAATGTTCCGCCGGAGAGGTCAACGGTGTGATTGGTGTGCAGTGCATCATCATAAGTGCTGAGGAAGAAAGTGCCGCCGGTCACGTCAATCAGGCTGCCGGCCTTGAGCCCCTTGCAGCTTTCCGTAACCGAGGAGGAGGCTGTTCCGGACGGGGCGCCGCCGTAAGTTGTAACGGTGTAGGTACCGCCGGTAATATATAGTACGTATTCTGCCTGGATGCCGTCGTTTTGCGCCCGGACGGTGACATCGCCGTCGTTTAGGATAATGTCACCGGCTGCGCATTGAATGCCGTCCTCGCCGCATGTCAGGTCAAGGGTGCCGCCCGTGACGGTAATGCTGCCTTCAATCCAGTGCAGCGCGGTTTCGCCGTCGCTGTCATAGATGATTTCCTTGGATTTGATCCCCTCTTTGCCGGCGTTGATGGTAATATCTCCGTCGCTGATGGTAATATCTTTCACGGCTTTGATTCCGTGTTCGCCGGCGGTCAGGTTCAGCGTTCCGCCGCCGATGATGATGCAGCCGTCCCCGGAGGAGGGTGTCTGTGCGGCATCGGCATCCTCAAGGTATGCGATGGAGGAGGCGTTGGCTTTTAAGGCCTCGTTTGCCGCGTTTACCGTAATGCTGCCGCCGTAAATAGCAAGCAGGGAATCCGCCTGAATGCCGTCTCCGCCCGGCGCGGTGACGGAAACGGTGCCGCCGTTTACTGTGACGGTGCCGCCGGAGATGTCCGTGCCGTCCTCGCTTGCGGGATCCAGATTGGTACGAATACCGTCTCCAACCGCGGTTTGTACAGTGATGGCGGTCGCCTTTTTGGTGATTTTAATACTGTCGTTGCCGCGGATCGCATCATCGTAAGCCGTAACGTAAATGTCGCCCATTCCGATTTCCAGATCGGCTTTGCAGTGAATGCCTTTCCCGGACTGCGATATTGCGGTCAGACTGCCGCTGCTCTTCAGCGTCAGATCATGCTTGGTCTGAATGGCGGCGCTGCCTTGCCCGGTTGCGGTAAAGGTGTTCTCTCCCGTTGCCGAGATCGAGACCTTTCCCTTTGTTGCAAGAAGTGCCACACTGTCCGATGCGCTTGCAGTCACGCTGACTTGATGGAGGTTTAATGTGATTTTATCACTTTTTTCGGCGGAGGATATGATGATTTGTCCATCATTTAGCGTACCCTCTATGGTATATTCGCCGGCCTGCGTAATGGTAAGAATGCTGCCGTTGGTTGTGACGCCCTCAACGCCTGTCGCGTCAATCGTATCGCCGTTAAGGTGAATGATGCCGTCTCCTGTGTTTGGTAAAAGATCGGACACGGTGCAGGTTTCGCAAAGCGGCGCAAGACAGTCGTCCAAAACAAAGACAGAGGCCGTCTCGTCCATATGTTCCAGCGTTACGGTTTGCGCATCGGTGGTCAGGATGACCGCCTTTTGTAAAACGGAGGATAGGATACCGTCCTGGTATTGTGCGGCATAGACCACGGCGCTGCACGGGGCGCTTGCATACATGGAAATGACCGCACCGTCCTCGGTCAGCGCTGCCGATTCCAGCGTTACGGTCGGCTTCGTCTGTGCCGAAACGATCGCGGGCAGCCCTAAAATTACCAGAAACAGTCCCAGAAGAATGCGAAATTTTTTCATAAAAACACTCCCTTTTGATATGGATCAAATACAATTTGCAAAAGTTGTATTTCTGTTTCCATATTTTACACAATGTTCTGAAAAATTTCTGAAAAGAAAAAGAGACTGTAAAAAACACGGTCGGCGCATTTTTACAGTCTCTTATCAATGTTCAATCATTTGTCGCCCCAGGGGAACAGTTCATCCCCTTTTACCAAATAGGCGCGTTTTGCCAGATTGGCAAGCGGTGCGTCCGAGAGCGAGTCCGAATAAAATTCTTCAATCACTGCATCGGGGAACGCACGGCGAAACCGGCGCACCTTTTCTTCACCGTGGCAGTTGCGGCCAAGGTACAGCCCGGTGTCCTTATCCACCCTGGACGCCAGCAGATGGGAAATCCCCAGTTGTTTGCAGGCCGGGCGAAGCAGAAAGGTCGGCGAGGCGGAGATGATAACGTCATCGTCTCTCTGCCGGAGAAGATACCATTCCTGGATGCGGTCGATCGATTCTGCCCAAAAGTCAGATACCCATGCGTCAATATCCGGGATCCGATATAAAAAGCGGTAAAACTTTTCCTTATAATAAGTCTTGCTGCACAGCTTGAGAAAATGCGCCCCAAAGGCAACGGTGCCGGGAAAAAGCCGCAGCGCAAGCGAGGGCTTTTTGCGGATGCACCAAAAAATGAAATCGGCGGTGCTGTCGCCGTCATAGATAGTGCGGTCAAAATCGTATACGTTCATGATAGAACCTTCCTTGCGTTAGAGTACGTCCAGTATAGCACGCTTTGACAAAAAGTGCAATCTTTTTTGGCGCAATTTTCTTTTTTTCCTGAAATTCTCTTGACAAATTCCAAAAAGGTGGTAAAATAGGGGTTGAAAATTAGCACTCAACCATTTAGAGTGCTAACAATATACTGGAGGAGATAGTGATGGCAAAGTATGAATTTAAGTCGGAATCCAAGCGGCTTTTGGATTTAATGATTCATTCCATTTATACGCATAAGGAGATTTTTTTGCGGGAGTTGATTTCCAACGCCAGTGATGCACTGGACAAGCTTTATTATTTGTCCTTGCAGGATGAAAATATCACCTTTGATCGTGAGAATTTTTATATCCGTTTGACGCCGGACGCAGAGGCGCGTACTCTGACGGTTACAGACCGCGGAATCGGCATGACGAAAGAAGAGCTGGAGGAAAACCTCGGCACGATTGCAAAAAGCGGTTCGCTGAACTTTAAAAAAGAGGCGGAGCCGAAAGAGGATGTCGATATCATCGGTCAGTTTGGCGTAGGCTTTTATGCGGCGTTTATGGTAGCGGAGGAGGTTACCGTAAAGAGCCGTAAATTCGGTGAGGAGCAGGCGTATTGCTGGACCTCAAAGGGTGCGGACGGCTATGATATCGAGCCTTGCACCATGGAGCAGACCGGGACGGAGATTACGCTGCGGCTAAAGCCGAACACCGAGGACGAGAATTACGATCAGTATTTGCAGGAGTATACGCTCAGAAATCTGGTTAAGACCTACTCGGATTATATCAAGTACCCGATCAAGATGCTGGTTACCAAGCAAAAGCTGAAAGAGAAGCAGCCGGAGGGCGAGGACGCGCAGCCGGAATATGAGTCCTATCAGGAGGATGATACGTTAAACAGCATGGTTCCGCTTTGGAGACGGAACAAATCGGAGCTGAAGCCGGAGGACTACAACAACTTCTATAAGGAAAAATTCTTTGATTTTGAGGATCCGCTTCGGGTGATTCACACCAGTGCGGACGGCGCAGTCAGCTATCATGCGCTGATGTTTATTCCGTCCAGACCGCCCTTTGATTACTATACCAAGGAGTTTAAGCGCGGCCTGCAGCTCTATACCAACGGCGTTTTGATTATGGATAAGTGCGAGGATTTGCTGCCGGATTATTTCGGATTTGTCAAGGGTCTGGTGGACTCGGCGGATCTGTCGCTGAATATCTCGCGGGAGATTTTGCAGCACGACCGCCAGCTTAAAACCATCGCGGCGCACCTGAAAAAGAAGATTAAGAGCGAGCTTCTTGCCATGCAGGAAAAAGAACGCGATGCTTATGAAAAGTTTTATGAAAACTTTAAACGTCCGTTAAAGTTCGGTATGTACGACCATTACGGCGCCGAAAAGGACTTTTTGGTTGATCTGGTGATGTTCTCCTCATCGGCGGAGAAGAAGCTGGTTACCTTAAAAGAATACGTATCCAGAATGAAAGAGGATCAGCCCTGCATCTACTACGCATGCGGTGAAACCGTGGATCAGATCGATCATATGCCGCAGACGGAGATGGTAAAGGAGAAGGGCTATGAGGTGCTTTACTTTACCGAGGACGTGGACGAATTTGCAATTAAAATTTTAGGTAAGTATGCGGATAAGGAGTTTAAGTCGGTTTCGGCCGCTGATTTGGGTCTGGAGGACGAGACGGCAAAGGCGGCAGAGGCCGTTGCGGAAGAGGAAAGCAAGGATCTGCTCTCTTCCATGAAAGAAATTTTGGGTGACAAGGTGGCAAAGGTGAAGGCCTCGGCCAAGTTAAAGTCGCACCCGGTCTGCATGAGCAGCGAGGGCGAAATTTCGCTCGACATGGAAAAAACGCTGAACGCAATGCCCAATGCCGGCGGTATGATGCGTGCGCAGAGAGTGCTGGAGATCAATTTGAATCACCCGGTTTATGAGACGCTGAAACAGGCCGAAAAGGATCGGGAAAGATTGGAGAAGCTGACGAATGTCCTTTATAGCTGCGCATTGCTGATGGAGGGAATGCCGGTGGAGAATACGACGGCGTTTGTGGATGACGCCTGCGATCTGATCGGCTAAAAAACGATGAAACAACAGGCATCTTCGGGGAATCCTTAAGATGCCTGTTTGGATTTTTAAAACGGAAGGTCAATATAGTCGGACAAAAGCAGGTATAAAAGGACATAGACCATGATGGAATCCTCTTCCTTGCCGCTGTCAAGCATGAGAAAAATCAGGGCAGCAAGCAGTAAATCCTCGGCAGAGAGAAAGCCGAGGATCTTTTTTGTCCGTGGATTGTAAAGGGAGGGAGGCAGCAAACCCAAAATGGTGTCACGCCCCGAAAAGGTTTGCTTTTTAGAGATCGGCTCGTTGGGTGTCGGCGGCATTGCCGGCAGCGGTTTGGGGCTTTGTCCGGGTCTTGGCGCGCCGCCTGAACGGCCGGAAGCGCCGAAACGGTCGGGAGTGCCGGGCTGCTGCGGCGCACCGGCGCCGTTTCCCATGCCGGGATTCTGCCGATTTTGTGCGGCGGCACGCGGCTGCGGTCGTGGCTGCGGTCGTGGCTGCGGCTTTGGGGAATGCATGGGCTGTGTCGGATTTTGCGGATTTTGCCGGTTTTGCCGAAAGTTTCCCATTTCTCCCGTAGGGGGCTTTCCCTGTTTTTTAGGCTGTTGATTGGAATTTGTCATATAACGCTGATACATTGTCAATCCCCCTGCATATCCCGCATGACGGAGAGTACCCCGGTGAGCTTCATCAGTTTCATGGCGTGATCGACCTTTTCCTGCCGGGACGGCTTTAAAAACGGTCGTAGCGCAAGCAGCAACTGCGTTTTGTCGTTGGACTTTTGCTGATTGAGCATTGACATTGCCTGCTGCAGCTTTAAAACCATATCCAAATTTTCAGGATCGATGCCGCCGGTTCCGCTGCCGGGCTGCTGCGGCGCATCGCCCCGGAACATATCCATGATGTTTTGCAGCTGCTGCTGACCCTCTTCGCCTTCTAACATGGTTTTCAGCATATCAACCGCTCCGGATAAGTCAAAAGACTCGTTTTCCATGATGCTCACCTCCCTCAAAGAGTGCGGAAAATAGGACTATTTTTTCTGAAAAATCTGATTGATTTTCTGCATGACCTCCGGGTTATTGGCAAGCTGTTTGGCAAGCACCGGGTTTTGCGTCAGTTCCCGTTTTAAGTCCTCGGCGGTCAGGTGATTCAGCTTTTGGTTCAGCGTACCCTTGTCAGTGCTTTGAATGGCTTTTTTGACCTGTTCCATCTGTGAGGGTCCCAAAATTTTTCCCATGCGCTGCATTGCATCGGACAGCGCCTTGGGATTCATGTTCTTCATCATGTCTTCAATATTCATTACGACACCCCTTCCGGATTCTTTGCTACTTACAATTTATGCGGCAATCAGAAATTTCGTGACAATTATTTTTGCTTGTGGTATAATTAAGTTAGCCGAAAGGGAGAAATCCGAACCCGCCTGAAAAGGCGAAATTTCGGCATCTTTCGGCTTGTCATCTTTGCAAGGCGCCGAGCCTTGCTGCATCTTCCGCACCAAAATCTGCTCAAAATTGAATCCTTTTCAGGTCGTAGAATTTTGAGAGAGCGGCTTTTTGGTTGCGCAAGGCAAAAGCGGAGGTAATCCTAACGGATTGCCGAGTATTTTAACGCAGCGAAAGCGGAAATCCGCCTCCCAAAATCGGAGTTCGGATTACTCCCTTTCGGCTAGAGTATGAAAGAGAAGAAGGGCAGGAGCGTATCATGAAAGCGGTTGTGATGAGTGATTCTCATAAAAATTTTAACAGTATCATGCGGATTGTGGAAAAGGAAGCGCCGTTTGACCTTTTGATTCACGCCGGCGATGTGCAGCAGGATGTGGATGATATCCGTGCGGTCTGGCCTGACCTTGCCGTGGAGGCCGTGGTGGGGAACAATGATTTTTCGGTCTTTAGCGACCCGTATCAAAAGGTGTTTTTCTTTGGCGGAAAAAAGATTTTTTTGACGCACGGGCATCAGTATCATGTAAAATTGTCGCTGCGCGATTTAGAGCGCGAGGCGAAAAGCAAAGGCGCGGACATCTGTGTTTTCGGGCACACGCACCGCGCTTATATGCAGGAACATCAGGGGATTTTCATGATCAATCCCGGCAGCACATGGAACAGCTATGCGGTCATAGAGATTGCGGACGGGAAGATCCGCGCAAATATCAGGGAAAATTAGGAGGAGAGTAAGATGCTGCTTGCAATGGATGTCGGAAATACCAATACGGTGATTGCCCTGTATGACGGAGACAATCTGCGAAGAAGCTGGCGCATGGCAACGGAAAAGAGCCGTGCCTCCGATGAGATCGGCGTGCTGCTGCTGCAATTTTTAAAGACGGAGCAATTGGACGCCAAAGCCGTGGACGCCGTGATTTTGTCCTCGGTGGTGCCGCCGGTGATGCACGCGCTGAAAAATGCGATCAAACGGTATCTTGGCTGCAGAATCATGGAGGTGGGACCCGGCGTTAAAACCGGGATGAATATCCGCTGCGATGACCCCAAAGAAGTCGGCGCCGATCAGATTGCAAACGCCGTAGCGGCCGTAAAAAAATACGGTGCGCCGCTGATTGTGATAGATTACGGCACGGCAACGACCTTTTGTGTTGTCGATCGGCACGGCGATTATCTGGGCGGCCTGATCGTGCCGGGACTTAAGATTTCGATGGACGCTCTTTTTGAACGTGCGGCAAAGCTGCCGAGGATTGAGATCAAAAAGCCCCCGGCGCTGATCGGAAAAACCACGGTCGGTTCGATGCAGGCCGGCGCCTTTTACGCTCTGGCCGCACAGACGGACGGCATTGTCGGGCGGATTCGCGCAAAGCTTGGACAGCCGGACTGCCGTGTGATTGCAACCGGCGGTCTTGCAGGGTTTGCCGCAGAGGAGGCGAAAACCATCGATGTGGTGGATCGCAGACTGACATTGGACGGACTGCGGCTGATCTACGAAAAAAACTGTTAGAATGATCAAAAACGGATTGCCGCACGCTTGTTTGGCGCGCGGCAATCCGTTTTCCCTTTCAGGCACAGCTTTCAGCGGCTTTGTTCCATCGCCAAAAAACGGGTGCCGATACTTTTGCCCTGTAAAATATCATATAAGGAGGACGGCGTTTTTCCGTTGGTAATGACGGTTTCGATGCCTTGCATCGCGGCAAGCTTGGCAGCGTTTAGTTTGGTGCGCATACCGCCGGTTCCGCGGCGGCTGCCGGCGCCGCCGGCAAGGGTGAGCAGCTGCTCATCGATGCGCGTTACCTTTTGAATCAGCTTTGCATCGGCATAAAGCCTGGGGTCTTTGTCATAAAATCCGTCGATGTCAGAAAAAATAATCAGCTTTTTCGCACGGCAGAGGACAGCCACAACGGCGGAGAGCATGTCATTGTCGCCGAACAGGCGATCCTCGGATTGAATTTCGGTATAGCTGACCGAGTCGTTTTCGTTGACAACAGGAATGATTCCCATTTCCAGCAGTGCGTCAAAGGTATTCACCAGATTTTCCTTTTTTTCCTCATGATTGATATCGTCCGCATTGAGAAGAATCTGCGCGGTCGTCTTGTCATAGTCGCTGAAAAACTTGTCATAAAGATGCATCATACGGCACTGCCCGACCGCCGCAGCCGCCTGTTTCAGCCGCAGGCTCTCCGGCTTTGTTTTAAACCGCAGCTTGTTGCTGCCGATGGCGATAGCACCGGAGGAAACCAGAATCACCTCATAACCTGCGTTTTGAACATCGGACAGGACACAGGCCAGCTTATCAAATTCCTGTAAATTATTTTTTCCCATTTCATTGGTGAGGGTGGAAGTGCCCACCTTAACCACAATTCTGTTTTGATACAGTCCCATAGCTTACACCTCGATGACCACTGCCTCATGTTTTAGGTAGGGCAGTATTTTATGGCATACATCATCGGTTTTCAGTTTCAGATAGCCGGTGTTGACCCCATCGCTGCAGCCGTAGCTTTTCGCATCGGCAACCGCTTTGTCCAATACAACGGTGACCGCGCAGTCGGGATCGGCAATGCAGCTCAGTACGGTTGCTGCGCCGATGTCCGTTTGAAGCATTGATTTTAAAAGCGCGGCCGGGGCAAAAGAAACCCGCGCGATTTGCAGGGCGCGGCTAAAGTCCGTTGCGCGAAACGGCTTGTCTCCCTTGGTGACAAACAGATAAAATTCCGTCTGCTGCCGATTGCACAGGAAGAGTGTTTTTACCATTTCCATCTGTAAGGTTTTGTTTACCTCCGCACAATCCTCCATGGTGATGATCTCGTCGGTATCGACGCGTTCAAACGGAATGCGGAGTTCTTCCAGCATGGCGTAGACGCTCTCCTGCAGATTGCTCCGAAAACATGTGGGTGCGGTTGTTTGAATTTCGCTGATCGCAATCATTTTTACTGTCTCCTTTTTCATCGGTATTGACTTTTTGACGGCTCTATTGTATCATAGCTTTATCAATGAGAAAAGCGAATATATCTCATAATTATTATGATAAAAATGCATGGAACGGTGAATGAAATGGATATGAATATTTCAAAATACCAGGCGCTGGTTACCGCGGTGGAATACGGCAGCTTTACCAAAGCGGCGGAAATTTTAAATTATTCGCAATCGGCAATCAGCCGCATGATCCGGGATTTGGAGCGCGAATGGAAAATCCCTGTTTTAGAGCGCAGCAAGGCAGGTGTGCGGCTGACCTCGGACGGAATGCAGCTTTTGCCGTATGCGCGGACGCTTTGCGAAGAATACCGAAAATTGCAGATGCAGCTGGACGCGCTGCACGGCATGCAGGCAGGAACGCTTCGGATCGGCACTTTTTCCGGTGTGGCAACACACTGGCTGCCCAATATTTTAAAGGCGTTTCAAAAGGACTATCCCAATATGGATTATGAATTGCTGCTGGGGGATCATCGGGAGATTGAAAACTGGATCCTGGAGGGCAGGGTGGACTGCGGCTTTTTGCGGCTGCCGACAGGGGCGGAGCTTGATACCGTCTTTTTGGAACAGGATCCGCTGCTTGCGGTTTTGCCGCAGAATCATGCCCTTGCCGGCAAGGAGACGGTGACGGCGGCAGAGCTTTGTCATGATCCGTTTTTGATGCTGCGAAAAGGCGAAAACGATGAAGTGGCCGAGGTGTTTGCCGGCGGTGCGCTGACGCCGAATGTGCGCTTTACCACCTGGGATGACTATGCCATCATGTCAATGGTGGAAGGTGGATTTGGCATCAGCGTTTTGCCGGAACTGATTTTAAAGAGAATCCCTTATCGGATTGTATGCAAACCGCTGGCGATGCCGGTTTACCGCAAGATAGGCTTTGCGGTAAAGCATAAAAAGACAATGTCGCTGGCAGTTCAAAAGTTTACACAATACCTAAAATATAGATAAAACCGCGGAAATCCGCGGTTTGAGCGTGTCGATAAACCCTATTTTGCGAAAAATTTCATTTTGATTATACCGCCGTCCCCTGTTCCGCCATGCCTACCACGGCGGCGCGGCGATGAAATTTTTCGCCGATTTTACGCCGTTTTCGGCAAGATATTGCGACATTGCCGCTGCGGCTTGGAAAGCATATATAGGGTCTCCCAAAAATCTTACTTGATTTTTGGGAAAAGGAGCAGCGCCGAAGCCCAGGCGATGGTTTGACGGTTTTCGTCAAATCGAGCCATTGCGCAGGCAGATGTGACGCGGGCTTTGGGCAATTGATTCAAAGCAATATCTTGCTGAAAAATGGCTTTTTCAACAGTCTGAGAGCGCAGAATACTGCGCTCTTTGAATATCAAAAGAAAGGATGCGATAGCGATGATTTTTATCGAGCACGCAAAGGTCATGAACTTAGAAGGCGCGATTCGCGGCGCAAGAAATCCGCTGAATAGCTGGTCGCGCATCGATAGTGCATATGATGAAAACGGAAATTATGTGCTGGGGCAAAACGACCTGGATCTTGCCAAACGCCTTTGCAAGGCAGGCAGCGATCACCGGAAGTTTATTCGTCAGATTCTGGTCTCGGTGGATATTACGGCGCCGATGTACTGGTGGAAGGAGTTTGATACCTATAAGGTGGCAACCGTCGCAAACTCGACCAGCACCATGCACAAAATCCATAGCAAGCCCTTTGCACTGGACGATTTCAGCCACGACCATTTGAGTGCGGACGCAGTCCGTGCGTTGGAGACGCTGCTTGTGTTTTTAGAGCAGCGGCGGCTGCGCTTTGTGGAAAACAAGGACAAAGCGGACTGGTATGACCTGATTCAGCTTTTGCCGTCCAGCTACAACCAAAAGCGCACCGTCACCATGAATTACGAGAATTTGCTGAATATGTACTATGCCAGAAGAAACCATAAGCTTTTGGAATGGCATACGTACTGTGACTGGATCTTGTCCCTGCCTTATACAAAAGACTTGTTTTTGCAGGATTAGTCAAATGGATGGCCGGCCGAAAGCGGAAATCCGCCTTTTAAAATCGGCGCACAGTCTGCGCCTTGCCCGGTCGGGTGAAAGGAAATGTATGATGTCTTTGGTGAAAGAAAAAAGTTTTTACCGCTGGTTTTTCTATTTGACGTTCTCGGTCGCCCTGCGGAATATGATTGTGTTTATGGTGAACCTGGCAGACAGTGTAATGCTGGGTCAGTATTCCGAGCAGGCGCTCTCCGGCGTTGCACTGGTGAACCAGATTCAGTTTGTCCTTCAGCTGATGGTGACCGGAATCTGCGAGGGCGGTCAGATCTTTATATCCAGGGCGTGGGGGCAGCGTGACCGCGCAACGATGCAGCGCGCGGCCAATATCGCAATGAAGCTGGCGCTGCTGATTGCCTGTCTGCCGGCCGCAGCTGCGGCGGTATTCCCGACGCAGATTTTGTCCCTTTTGTCCGTCGAGCCGTCGTTTGTCCGCGAGGGCTGCGGCTATTTAAAAATCATTGTTGTGACTTATCCGATCTTTGCCATCACCACATCGCTGATCGTGGATATGAACAGTGTTGAGTCGGTAAAGCTGGGCTTTTATACCTCGTTCATTACCCTGGTGACGAATATTTTCTTAAACTATTGCTTCATCTACGGGAATTTCGGGTTTCCGGAGATGGGCGCACCGGGTGCGGCGGTTGCGACCACGGTCTCCAGAATCTTAGAGTGTGCCGCCGTGATATGGTATGTTCGTTTTCGGGATCAAAAGCTAAGACTGCGACTTTCCCATTTCGGAAGAATGGATCGCACACTTCTTATCGCCTACATAAAAAAGGGTGTTCCGGTCTTTTTGTCCAGCGCGCTTTGGGGCATTGCCATGAGTATTCAGCTTGGTATTTTGGGACGTCTGGGTGCGTCGGCCATCACGGCAAACAGCATCGCGAACACGCTGTTTCAGATGGTTACCGTGCTGGTTTATGCCTCTGCTTCTGCGGCGGCGGTCATGATTTCCAAAACCATCGGAGAGGGCAGACGCGACTTGGTTCGGCCTTACACCCAAACGATGCAGCTGCTCTTTCTTGGCATCGGCATCGCTACGGGTCTGTGCCTGTTTTTGCTGCGCCGGCCGATTATGCAGTTCTACCGCGTATCCGCAGAATCCTCCGCCATGGCGCTGCAGTTTATGACGGTTTTATCGGTTACCGTGGTGGGAACAGCGTATCAGGTTCCTTGCCTGACGGGAATTTTGCGCGGTGGCGGTGATACGGCGTTCGTGTTTAAAAACGATTTGATTTTTATGTGGTGTCTGGTGATTCCGTGCTCGATGCTGCTGGCCTTTTATCTGAAAGCTGACCCGGTCTGGGTGTTTTTCTGCTTAAAGAGCGACCAGATCACAAAGTGCGCGGTTGCCGTGGTAAAGATCCAAAAATATAACTGGATTAGGCACACGGGAGTCGAACCCGATATGCCCTGTCAGTGAGAAGAGTGTGTCATAGCATTTTGCCTTTTCTGCGAAGGCAGAAGGGCGGATGATATTTGATAAACTGCTTGACAAATGAGAAAAATTATATTATGATGAAGATGTAAATTTTAGATGGCGAGGTGAACCAGAATGGCTTATACAATTAGTGACGATTGCATTAAGTGCGGCGTTTGCGCCAGCGAATGTCCTGTATCCTGCATCAGCGAAGGCGATGCAAAATACGAGATCAATGCAGACGAGTGCATCGAGTGCGGCAACTGTGCCAATGTATGTCCTGTGGACGCTCCGCAGGCGTAAAAATCAGGCGCACAAAAGGAGTGTATCGAAACGCTGTCACCGGATAAGGCTCTGCCTGTCCGGTGGCGGCCGGAGATACACTCCTTTCTTTTCAATATAAAAAGAGGAGATAGGCCATGAACGCAGAATTATTAAAAGATGGGATAGCCTCTCTCGGCGGCACCGTTACAGAGCAGCAGATCGGTCAGTTTGCGGCTTATGCGGCGCAGCTTTGGGAGTGGAACCAAAAAATTAACCTGACCGCCATTGTCGACCCCGACGGTATTGCAGTCAAGCACTTTTTGGATAGTATTTTACCGCTGTTTTACGTTCCGTTCCCGAAGGAGGCACGGCTTGCCGATGTCGGAACCGGCGCCGGTTTTCCGGGGATTCCGCTTAAAATCATGCGCCCGGATCTTGAGGTTACGCTGCTTGATTCCTTGCAGAAGAGAGTTGGTTTTTTGACCGCCGTATGCGAGCAGCTGGCGCTTACAGAGATTTGTGCAGTGCATGGCCGTGCGGAGGAGCTTGGCAAAAATCAGGATTATCGGGAGCAGTTTGATATTGTGACCTCCCGTGCCGTGGCAAATCTGACGGTCTTGGGGGAATATTGTCTGCCGCTGACGAAGGTGGGCGGTATCTTCTTGGCCTTAAAGGCAGAAAATGTGGAAGAAGAACTGGAGGCGGCAAAACCCATGCTCGGCAGCCTTGGCGGAAAGGTCGAGGAGGTCATTGCGGCGCCGCTGCCAAAGAGCGATATGGTGCGCAAGCTGATTGTGATCCGAAAGCGAAAACCCACGCCGCCGAACTTTCCGCGCCGTGCCAACCGCATTAAAAAATAAAAAGACGGCGTGCGCCGTCTTTTTTATGCACCTTTTTGTGCTTTGATGACCTTCAGCCGCGAAAATTCTTCACGGTCTTTTTCGTCCAGCGCATTCTGGATATGCCGCGTCTCCGCCTCATAGCGCGGAATCATAATATTCTTCAGGGCATTTGCGCGTTTTTGCGTCTTTTTCACATTGTCCGCAATCCGAAAGACCGAAATCTCAATCTGCGCCAGTTGCTTGGTCATGCGTTTTACATCGCCAAATTTGAGCACCGCCTCATCAAGAGATGAGGTGGTGTTTTTCATTCCGTACGAGGGCTTGTATGGCGCCTCGTCCATGGAAACAATCGGAATTTCAACGCCCATAACGCTGCGGAACTTCACCGTCACAGAATCTTCCACCTCGACCGAGTAACCGATTTTTTCTACCGTATCGATGCCCAGATCAATGTTTGCCTGCTGCAGGGCAGAATACGCATCGTGAAAGGTTGTCTCGATTTTATCCTGAATCTCCTTGGCAGCGTCGATCAGGTTCATCATCTCCCGGATTAAGATGTTGCGCTTTTTGTCCAAAAGCTCATACCCGGTTTTACACAGCGACAGTGTGTTTTTTGCGATAATCAGGTTTCCTTTGGTCGGAACCATTGCCATGCTCGCTCACTCCCCTCAGGCTTTTGTCTCATCATAGTGCTGATCGAGTGTCTCGGTCGAGATTCGGTCAAGCTCTGCACGCGGCAGAATCCGCAAAAGCTCCCAGCCGATTTCCATGGTCTGGGTGATGGAACGGTTTTCGCTCCGCCCCTGGCCGACAAACCGCTGCTCAAATTCCGTACCGAATTTCATATAAAGCTTGTCGGTGTCGGACAACTCATCCTCGCCGATGACCGAGGCCAGGGCACGGATATCCTGCACCTTTGCATAAGACGAGAAAAGCTGGTTGCTGACCTCCGGGTGGTCGGCGGTCGTATACTTTTCGCCGATACCGTCCTTCATCAGACGCGACAGGGACGGCAGAACCGAAACCGGCGGATAGATGTTCTTCTGTGACAGGGCACGATCCAGTACAATCTGTCCCTCGGTAATGTACCCGGTAAGGTCCGGAATCGGGTGGGTGATATCATCGTTCGGCATCGTCAGAATCGGAATCTGGGTGATCGAACCCTTGCTCCCCTGAATCATGCCGGCACGCTCATACAGCGATGCAAGGTCACTGTAAAGATAGCCGGGGTAACCTTTTCTGGACGGGATTTCCTGCTTGGAGGAGGAAATTTCACGCAGCGCCTCACAGTAAGAGGTAATATCGGTTAAAATAACCAGCACGTGCATATTCAGCTCAAATGCCAGATATTCTGCGGCGGTCAGTGCGCAGCGCGGCGTCAAAATACGCTCAACGACAGGATCCGATGAGGTGTTGATAAACATCACGCTCCGATTCAGCGCACCGCTCTGCTCAAAGGCAGTGGTAAAATAGTTGGCAACGTCGTGCTTTACGCCCATTGCGCCAAAGACAATGGCAAAGTTTTCGCCGGATTCTTCGGCGATGTGTGCCTGTGATGCAATCTGTACTGCCAGGTTATCGTGCGGCATACCGTTGCCGGAGAAAATCGGCAGCTTTTGCCCTTTAATCAGGGTCGTCAGACCGTCAATCGCCGAAATACCGGTCTGGATAAAAGAGCGCGGATATTCTCTGGAAACCGGGTTCATCGGTTTACCGTTGATGTCCATCTTTTTTTCGGCGTAGACGGGGCCGAGACCGTCAATCGGACGGCCGACGCCGTCGAAGGTACGCCCCAGAATTTCTTTTGAGAGCGGAAGTCTGAGCGGCGAGCCGGTCGGCTTTGTGCGGGTGTTGGTCAGTGAAATCCCCTGCGTCCCTTCAAATACCTGTACCACAGCATAGTCGCGCGTCAGTTCAACGATTCTGCCAATGCGCTTTTCGCCGCTGTCTAAACGAATTTCAAGGATTTCGTCAAAGGCCGCGCCGGAAATCCCCTCCAAAACAACCAGGGAACCGCTAAGGTCCCGCAATCCTCTATATTGAATCTGCAAGTTTGCCACCTCCCATGGTTAGAATGCCAATGCGTCAATTTCTGCAAAAAGCGCATCAAACTTTTCCAAATTATCGTTTTCGATATCGTATTTTACCTTGACAACCTTATCAAAAATCCCGTTTTCCTGAATCTGCCGCAGCGGAATCGCCTCTTCGGTAACCAGGGCGCGGCATTTGTGATAAAGCGCCAGGATCAGTTCCAGCATCTTATACTGCTTTTTGATCGGTACGTAGGTATCTGTGGTATTGTAGGCGTTTTGCTGCAAAAAGCCGACCCGAATGATACGTGCGATCTCCAGGGTGAGCCGCTGATCCTCCGGCAGTACATCGGCGCCGATCAGCTTTACAATATCCATCAGAGCGCTTTCTTCCTGCAAAATCTTGATGATCTCCGCACGGTTTTCCAAAAATTCCGGTGCGACGTTTTCCTCATACCATGCACCAAGATCGTCCATGTATTCACTGTAACTGGTCAGCCAGTTAATGGCCGGATAGTGACGGGCATAAGCCAGTTCCTTATCCAGTCCCCAGAAGCAGCGGGTAAAACGCTTGGTGTTCTGGGTGACCGGCTCCGAGAAGTCGCCGCCCTGCGGCGAAACCGCGCCGATCAGAGTGACGCTGCCCTCCTGGCCGTTTAAGGTCTTTACATAGCCGGCACGCTCATAAAATTCCGAAAGACGGGACGGCAGGTATGCCGGGAAGCCTTCCTCGGCGGGCATTTCCTCCAGACGGCCGGAAATCTCACGCAGCGCCTCCGCCCAACGGGAGGTCGAGTCCGCCATGATCGCAACGTGGTAGCCCATGTCCCGATAATATTCTGCCAGGGTAACGCCGGTATAGATGGACGCCTCACGGGCGGCAACCGGCATGTTTGACGTGTTTGCAATCAAAAGGGTACGGTTCATCAGCGGCTGCCCGGATTTCGGGTCAATCAGCCCGGTAAAGTCCTCCAAAACCTGGGTCATCTCATTGCCGCGCTCACCGCAGCCGATGTAGATGATGATATCGGCGTCCGACCATTTGGCAAGCTGATGCTGGGTCATGGTCTTGCCGGTACCGAATCCGCCCGGTATTGCAGCAGTTCCGCCTTTTGCAAGCGGAAAGAGAATATCCAAAATACGCTGGCCGGTAATCAGCGGCCGGGTAATCGGCTCACGCAGAGCATGCGGTCTTGGGCTGCGGATCGGCCATTGCTGCACCAGCTTAATCTCTTTGATTTCGCCGGACGGCGTTTTGATTTTGGCAATGACGTCTTTGCAGGTATAAGCGCCGGACGGTACAATCTCTTCAATGACGCCCTCCACATTGGGCGGTACCATAACCTTGTGGGTAATCAGCGCCGTCTCCGGCGTGGTTGCCAAAATGGAGCAGGGGCCTACGGTTTCACCAACGGCAAGCAGAACGGTAACATCCCATTTTTTGTCCATATCCACGGCGTCCGGGCGCAGCCCGCGGGAAATAAACGGGCCGGAAAGCGTCTCAATGCTGCGCAGCGGACGTTCAATGCCGTCAAAAATGTTTCCGATCAGGCCGGGACCCAGTGTTACGGCCATCGGCGCCCCGGTCGCGGTGACCGGCTCACCGACGGTCAGGCCGGAGGTCTCCTCATAGACCTGAATCACGGTGTTATCGCCGTGTACGGCAATGACCTCGCCGATCAGGCGCTCATTTCCTACATAGACCATCTCCTTCATCGAGAGGGAGGGGGCGTCTTTTACGGTTACGACAGGACCGTTGATACCATAAATTACTGCTGTTTCATTCATTTTTCTATCCCCCCGTTATTCCATAATCAGACCGCTGTTTTCATAAAACAAATCTTTTTGTTCTTCAATCCCGGCGGCAAGCGTGCAGTCGATCATTTGCATATTGGCCGTGTTTTCTAAGATAAAGCCGCCGATAAAGTCGTCCTCGCTTTGGACAACGGTCAGGTTCTGCGCGGTCAGCAATTTCTTTGCAAGCGCCTCGTCACGGGGCATGACAATGCAGCGCATGGGAACGGCGTCCTCTGCCGCATCACCGGGCTTTGCCGCCGTATCGGCCAGCGCGCGGTACGCCGCGTCAAACCGCTGCTTGAAGAAGTCGGCGTATGCGTCCGTTGCCGCAAAGGCGCGGACGTTTTCGGTCACTTTTTCAAAAACTTCATCAAAGGCGCGTACACGGTTTTTAAGCAGCGCTTTGTGAAGCTCCATCTCGCGGCGGGTCAGCGACAGCCTTTTTTGCTGCTTCAGCGCCGCCGCGCCCTTGCGGATCGCGGCGTCAGACTGCCGTTTTAGCTTGGCGTCTGCTTTGCTAAGCTGCGCATCGCGCCGCTTTTCCAGGTCTGAAATCATTTCTTTCTTCTCGGTGTTTGCCTCTTCATAGAGCATATTCGCAAAACGATTGAGCGCATCCTTTGCCATATCTGTCACCTCATTTTCGATTTAAAGGCGGACGCCGATTGCGTCCTTGACGTAATTTAAGATATAATCATCCGGCCGGCTGGATCCGTGACGGTCGGGAAGCTCCACAATCAGCGGAGTGCGGTTTGCAATTTTTTGCTCCGCAACATAGGCCGGGCAAAGATTGACCAGCTTTTCGGTTACCAAGAGCACGGCAATTTCCGGATCCGATACGGCGCGTGCAAACGCCGCCTGAAACTCATCGGCCTCGTGAACGACAATGCCCTCCACGCCGGCCAGCCGCATCCCGGTTTGTGTGTCGATGTTATCACTCAGCAAAAAATATTTCATAAGGCTACCTCTTACTGGAAGAGAATCAGCAGCGAAATAATCAGACCGTACAGTGCGATACCTTCTGCCAGTGCAACAAAGATCAGGGATTTACCCATGATTTTCGGATCTTCGGAGATTGCGCCAAGTGCGGCGGAAGCGGAAGAAGCAACGGCGATACCGGCACCGATACACGCAAGGCCGGTCGAGAGTGCCGCGCCCAAAAACTTCATGCCGTCCGCACCGGCAGCGGCTGCTGCCTCGCCGGCAGCAAATACGTCAGCAGAACCAACGATCATGCAGGTGCCAAATGCCAGCATCAGTCCGAAGAAGGAGAGCAGATTCACGCCGATGGCTGCCTTCATCTTTGCACCGCTGAGACGAAAGCCGAAGTGTGCAACAAGCGGAATAGCGATAGCCAGTGTAACGACAACAAAAAGTGCGATAGATTTTAACATACAAAAAACCTCCAAATTTTATATTATTTGATTCATTACCGATTGGCAGGATGGAATTCCCGGCCGTCGCCGCTGTAAAAACGGCTGAACATCTCATAAAATCCGAGACGCAGAACCTGGATTCCGACAATCAAGCCCTCCAGCCCGATGACAAGCAGATTGCCGAAGATCGCAATCGCCACCGATCCGGCAGGGTTTAACTGCAACATAAACATGACAACCACCGACATCATACCGGCGTGGTTTAAGGCAAATGCGCCGACACGAAGGAAGGAAACCGTGTTGGTTACAAAGCTCAAAATGACCTCAAACAGTTCAAAAAAGGCTTCCACAAAGAATCCGCCTTTTTCCTCCGGCATCCAATCCTTCTTTTTGGCAAGCAGCTTACCGAGCGGCTCCTGCAAAAACATCAGGATCAGAGAAATCACGATAAAGATGATGGCAACGGTCATCGGATGGCCGGAGCCCTGCATGGCAGAGATGGCGCAAAACAGCACCAGTGCGTAAAAGACCATGCCGGCAACACCGTTTTGTGAGAACAGAATCTTTTGCCAATTCTTTTGCCGGATTCCGTTGACAATGTTAAACGCCATACAAAGCAGAATGATGACTACGCCGAGCGCAACCGAGTAAATCAGGGTATTCATCATGCTCGCGCTGCCCTCAAACGGGGTGTACCAAAGCGGACGAATCAGGGCGTGTTCCCCTTCAAAGCCAAAGACCGATCCGTACATAAACCCAAACAGGGTCGAGGACAGACCGAGCGGCACAAGGAGCTTTGCCAAAAAGCCGCCTTTTTTCAGTAAAATCATCACAAGTCCGATGGCTGCCAGACAAAGGCCGTGGCCGACATCGCCGAACATGATACCAAAGAGCAGTGTGTAGACCACCGCGAGAAACGGGGTCGGGTCGATTTCGTTATAGTTCGGTACGCCGTACATGCGGACAAATTCCTCAAACGGGTGAAAAATCCGCCAGTTTTTCAGCTTGGTCGGCGGTGTAATGTGGCTCACCGTCTCCGGCGAATCCACGATCATGGAGCAGGCCGGATCCTTTTGCAGCTTTGCCTGCAGTGCCGGAACCTCATCGGCGTCAATCCAGCCGGTCAGACAGAACGAGCTTTGGCTGACGGTGGCGTGATGGTGCAGATTATAGAGATCATAATGGTACTTGATGCAGGCATAGGCCTTGAGCAAATCTTTGCTCTGTGCCTTGACGGTGTTTTCCAGCTGCGCCCGTTTGGCAGTGATCTGACTGCGCGTGTCCTCCGCCTTTTTGCGGATGGCGGCAATCGCCTGTGAGGGCGTTCCCTGTTCGGCGCCGTCTAAGAGCAAGGATTCAAAGTACAGCGTTGCAAAGATACGGTCAACGTTTTCGGTGTGCGCCTGGGATACAAAATACATGCCCCAGACATAATCCTTGCTTGAGGTAAGCGCATAAAAATACGCCGGCAAATCCTTTAGGTATGTACCAAGCTTTTGATAGCTGGACATCGGCAGCTTCCCGAACCGATAGTTCAGATACTGCAGTTTCGGCAGCTTTTCCAGCTGAATGTTAGAGTCCATGACCGGAATCAGCGTCTGCACGACCTCATCGTAATGCGTGAGCTCTGTCTGCAAAGATTCGATCTCCTGCTTGATTGCGTGGATCTGCGTGTCAAAGTGATCCAAAAACTGATCCAATTCCTCTTTGGAGATTGGTTCGTCATGACGGCGGACGCCGCTGCAATCGATATGAACGTATTCTAAAACATCAGCAACATGTTTCATAGAATTTTCGTAAGGATTCGGCGAGGTGTCCATCGTAAAACCGCCGGTGCTGCGAAGCGCATGGAGCGGGTTTTCAAATTCAATGGCGCTGTCTAAAACATAGTCTGATGCAATGCGGTCGAATTCTGATCTCGGCCCGACCAGACTGATAAACTTCATTTTAGAAATCATGACTGCGTCCCTCCTTCCGCGTATCCGACCAAATGAGACAAAATGGCGTCGGGCGGCAGCCCGTAACGAATTCCCTCAATGATGGATACAATATTGTTAATTTCGATATGGCGCAGGTGTGCGTAAGAAATCGCCGCTTGCAGAGAATACGGATGATTTGCGTAGATTCTGCGGTTCAGCCTTGCCATATAATCATTTTTCCTCTTTTCAAAAAAACGGTCGCTTTCGGAAAACGCGTCGCCGTAGGGCGTTCGCTCGGCGATCAGCTTCAGCGCCGCCTCAATGGTGGGGGCGGAAACAATCTCGGTGATGGCCGCCGGGGTGAGCCGATAGTAACTGGGGATCACGCAGGCGTAAATCTCGTCATCGTCCATCTGAAACCGCTCCTTGCAGCGCAGCAGAAAGATCAGATTATCCAGATCGATCTCCGTGCCGTAGACCTTAAGCGCCAGCTTGGCGTCTTCATCGCTCAGATACTTTTTTGCGTATCGGCAAATCAGCTTTGCCCAGTAGCTGTCGAGCGCGACCTCTAAATAGAATAACTCCTGCCGTCTCGGATCGTCGGCAAAGGTGCGAAACACCGCATAATAAGGCGTCGGCCTTATCAGCTCCAAAAATCCGGAAAAGCTGCGGATTTCCGCCAGGTCACTCATTTTAATGCTGTCCTTGCCGATGCGGATATCCTGTGCCTGCAAGGCAATCTGCTCCGGATGTCCGATGTGCAAAAGCCGCAGAAAGACCTTTAGTGTTTCAATGCCCTCCTGCATCTCCAGCGCCTTTAAAAAGAAGGTGCTGTCCATATCGGTGTAGTGCAGCAGCGTCATCACGTCCTGCGCGGTCTGGTTTTTTAAAAGCTGTTCCAGCTGACCGCGGTGCAGAGTGGACGGCGAAACGTTTTGCAGCGATTTTTGATACCGCGTGTTTTCCATCAGATAGGACGCCACGGCCGGCACTGAATGCAGCTGAATCAGCGCGTCATAGTCTGCGCGGTGGAGCGTTGTTTTGGTCATCGCCCGAACCTTTGCGGCCAGCGCAGAATTTTTCATTACAGAAAGCAGCATGACAAATCCCTCCCGGCCTATACGGTAAGAACCGCCTTGGTTATTTCGTCAATCCAGGCCTGTTTCTTTTGCTTGCACTGATTCGAGAGTGCCTCCATCTTTTTCTCATAAAAGCTCTCTAACTGTTCCATTTCTTCTTCGCGCTCCGCGTCCATGCGAAGCTTAATCTGCTCCAGCTCTGCGGTAACGTGCTGTTTGCTTTCCTGTTCCCGTTTTTTGATTTCCTGTCCAAGATCCGCCTCATAGTTTTCCTGCATGGCCTTGGCAGAATCGGAGATACCCCGCGCTTTCTCTTCAATATCCAAAATTGCCTGCATAATATCCATATTGCGACACCTCTTTCTTTTCGGTATGCGGCTTGCCGCATACGCTGATGATTCTGATACAAAAACTCCGCCCTCCGGGAGACAGTGTCAGGCGGCGTTTTTCAAAAATTTAATTTCTTAAGCTGTGCAGCGGTGCGGGAATCCTGCCGCCGCGCGCAATAAATGCTTCACTGGAATATTCGTGAACCGGCATAATCGGCGCCTCGCCCAGGAGACCGCCAAACGATACCGTGTCGCCCACCGTCTTGCCGATGGCGGGGATAATGCGTACCGCCGTGGTTTTTTGGTTAATCACGCCGATTGCCATCTCGTCCGCGATGATGGCAGAGATGGTGGAGGCCGGTGTGTCGCCGGGTACGGCGATCATGTCAAGACCGACCGAGCAAACGCAGGTCATCGCTTCCAGCTTATCAAGCTGCAATGCGCCGCACTTTGCCGCGGCGATCATGCCGGCGTCCTCGCTGACCGGGATAAATGCGCCGCTCAGTCCGCCGACCGAACTGGACGCCATAACGCCGCCTTTTTTTACGGCGTCATTCAAAAGCGCCAGTGCCGCCGTGGTGCCGTGCGTGCCGCATTTTTCAAGTCCCATTTCTTCCAATATGTAAGCAACACTGTCGCCGACCGCCGGGGTCGGTGCCAGCGAAAGATCCACAATACCAAAGGGAACATGCAGTGCACGGGAGGCCTCCTGTGCAACCAGCTGTCCCATACGGGTGATTTTAAAGGCGGTTTTCTTAATGGTCTCCGCCAGTACGCCAAAGTCCTTGCCCTTGATTTGCTCCAGTGCGGATTTCACAACACCGGGGCCGCTGACGCCAACGTTAATCACGCAGTCGCCCTCGCCAACGCCGTGAAAGGCACCGGCCATAAAGGGGTTATCCTCAACCGGGTTGGCAAACACCACAAATTTGGCGCAGCCCATCGAGTTGTTGTCTGCCGAGCGCTTGGCCGTGTCCACGATCAGCTCGCCCATCTGCTTGACGGCATCCATATTGATACCGGCCTTGGTGGTAGCCACACCGACCGAGGAGCAGACAAAGTCCGTGCTGCAAAGCGCCTCCGGAATGGAGTGGATGAGATATTCATCCCCTTTGGAAAATCCCTTGTAAACCAAGGCAGAGTAGCCGCCGATAAAGTTGACGCCGGTCTCCTTTGCCGCTTTGTCCAGCGTCTTTGCAAAGGGAAGATAGTCTGTGGTATCGCTTGCCGCGGCAACGATGGCGATCGGGGTGACGGAGATCCGCTTGTGAATAATCGGAATCCCGTAACGCCGGCCGATCTCTTCCCCGGTTTTGACCAGATCCTTGGCATAACGGGTGATTTTATCGTATATTTTCCTGCATGCCGCCTTGGGGTCACTGTCCGCACAGTCGAGCAGAGAGATGCCCATGGTAATGGTGCGGATGTCAAGATGTTCATCACGGATCATTTTAATGGTTTCCGTGATTTCGTTGGTGTTAATGGTAAGCATAGTCAATAAAAGTCCTTTCCGTAGGCGAAAGCGAAAATCCGTCTCCCAAAATCGGAGGCTGCATGATTCCTCTCGTCTAAGATATTGTTATCTGAATTTAAATGCGGTGCATGGAATTAAAAATGTCCTCATGCTGGATCCGGATTTCTACCCCAAGCTGACCGCCGAGCGTGTGCAGCGCCTCGGCCAGATCGGTCAGATCCTTCACGCTTTTTTCAATATCAACCAGCATCACCATCGTAAAGATGTTTTGCACAATTGTTTGTGTAATATCTAAAATGTTGACCCCGTTCTCTGCCAAAAGAGTACTGGTGCCGGCGATAATGCCGGGCTTGTCATTTCCCATAACGGTTACTACTGCGCGCATATCATTTCTCCTTATGTATTCGCCAAAATGCCGCCCTTTTCGGGCAGGCTCTCACGGCTCTTTTTCAGCCGTCCGAAATGCCGGCTTTTTTAGATAAAATTTCGCCATTTTCGTTCGGCTGCAGCGGCCGGAAATCTTCTTCCCGACCCTCCTAATTATAGCAAGAACCACCCCTTATGTCAACCGAGAAACAGGGTGATTTTTGCGCAGTTTTTACATGGTTTTTGATGTTTTTTTGGTGGTTTTACTCATTATCCGACATAAGCGGAAAGTGTGTCTGAAATTGCAGTCTCGTCCGCACCGGGGAAAGCGCAGTCCGCAATCAGCTCCCAGCTTTCGTGGTGCGAGATTGCATCACCCGGTTCGGTGACCTTGTACTGTCCGATCGATTCCATCTCCAAAAAGCCGTCATCCGTATAGGTCTCAAAATTCATGCCGTCGTCCGGATACTCCGCGCCCTCAATGATGTCAAACTTCTTCAGAAAGACATCGCCGTGGTTAAAGTAAGCCGCCCAGCCGTGCTGGCTGTCAAGGCCGATCTTAAAGGAGGTGTCGGCCGAGGGATCCTGGCGCAGCAAAATAAACCGATCACCCCACGTTACGCGCGGATCGTTCATTCTGGTGTAGTCCCAAAGCGTCAGCTTGCGGTTATGTAAAAGGCCGGTCGGCCGATTTGGCATGGGGACAATCTCAATGCCGCCCGGTGAGAGCACAGACAGTGCCCAGGGCGCAAACTTTTGCGGCCATGCGGAGATGTTGGTGATTTTGTGATAAAGATCAACCCGGTTGGTGTCCTCCTGCATTTCCAGCGTGATCTCAAACTGCTGCTGCGTCCAGCGCTGCGGCGGCGGAGTCAGCGTCAGGCGGTTGCCCTCAATGCGATAGTCGACCGGCTGGTTATCGGGATAGTAGCTGCGCGGCATTGCCTCAGGGCTTGCCCAAAGACGGTGACCGCCGCGAATCCGCCAGGTGCCGAGATCCTCGCCGAAAGCGTCCGCAAAAATGTCCGCCTTATCGTCCTGATTGCGGGAGAAGGTGCCGTCCTCCATCATAAGATTTTCGCCGCCGATTTTGGAGAAACGGATGATTCGCGGACCAAAATCCAGCGTCACCAAAAGCTCAATTGCATCATTGCTGATTTTTATGCATTTTCCAAAGGTTTTGTAAGTGGTTTCTTCAAACTTTATCATAGGTATCTGCCTTTCTGTTTTTATTTTATACCACGAAAAGAGAGGCGATTGCCTCTCTTTTCGGTGTTACTCACCAAGTTCAATCAGTGCATAGTTGCCGTCTTTTCTCTTGTATACGACATTGGCGGCCATGGTGTCCGGGTTATTGAAGATGAAAAAGTTGTGTCCCAGCATATTCATCTGTAAGATCGCCTCTTCGGCCATCATGGGCTTTGCGTCCAGATGCTTTACCTTGATGATTTTCAACTCGTCCTCTTCCGTCTCCGGCGCTGCGCCGAGATCCAGGCTGTAATCGGCCAGGCTGCTGTCACGCAGACGCTTTGCAAGCTTGGTCTTGTTTTTGCGGATTTGACGGTCAATGTTTGCCAGGCAGACATCAATCGCCGAAAGCAGTTCTGCGTCCCGTGCCTCTGCACGAATCAAAAAGCCTTTATATGGGAAGGTGATCTCCACAACCATTTGTTCCCGCTGTGCAGAGACTACAATGCGGCACTCCGCATCGTCGGCGAAAAACTTGCTCAGCTTTTTCACTTTTGCAAGCACTTTTTCCTTGCTGGATTCTGCCAGTTCTACCTTTTTGCAAATGATGTTGTAAGTCATAGATATACCTCCTGTCGTTTGTTAAAAATTGACGAAATGACCGCATCGCGTATCATTCTATCTGGATACAGTATATAATATTTTTGCAAAAATAGCAAGCAAAAAACAGAAATTTTACAGAAATTTCATGATTTTGTCTGCCTTCGGGCTTGCTGCGCCTGATACAATAAAAAAGCGCGGCGAAAGCCGCGCAAAAAACCGTGTAAAATGAAAATCATGCCGTTACGAACCCATGGTCAGCGTCACGGTCTGGGTTGCCTCGTCCCAGCCAACGTTGTAGCCGATGGCCTCCGCCAAAAAGCGGATCGGAACGTACATGCGGCCGTAGGTCTGTCCGTCAATTTCCGTCTCTTCGATATAGGCCGAGGTATCCATCTGCAGGTTTTGGGTTTGGGTGTACTGATCCTGCAAAATAAACAGGGTCGGATTCCCCTCCTGAATCAGATAACTGCAGGAGATCGAGGAGATCACCGCCATTTTACTGTCGTCAATGTAATCAACCTTGCAGCCCAGGTTTTCCATGACAAAACGCACGGGGACAAAGGTGCGGTCGTCCTTTTCCTGGATGGCGCCCATCTCTGCCGGAATCTGCGTGACGTTTCCGTTGATTTTAATGGTCTGCGCCGCTGCAAAAGCATTTGTTCCCAAAAGCAGGGTTCCTGCTGCCAATACGGCAGCGGTTATTTTCTGTAATCGTTTCATAAAAATCTCCATTCTGCCGTTATCATACGGCCAATCATTCTCAAAATCCGTGCGGTGCCGTAAAACAGTTTTGGGCACTCGGTTTTATCGCCGATCGCGCAGATAAAATTTATTCTGCCATGGTAAGACTAACCGTTTCGGTTGCCTCGTCCCAGCCGACATTGTAGCCGATGGCCTCCGCCAAAAAGCGGATCGGCAGATAGAAACGGGATTCCGCGTCGTCGATGTAAGCCTTGGTGTCCATGGTATAAAGCTTCGGCGTGCCGGTGTCCGGCAGTACAAACAGCAGCTGAGAATCGCGCATTACCAGGTAAGCCGTGCCGTTGGTGTCCGTAATGGTAGCGCTCTGCTGCAGCTCGTTATAGCTGACGCTGTAGCCCAAATGCTCCATCACAAAGCGCAGCGGAACAAAGGTGCGGTCGTCTCTTTCCTCAATATGACCCATCTCGGCCGGGATTTCGGCAACATTGCCGTTGATGGTGATTTGCTGCGCCGCAGCGCTTGCGCCGAGGGTGGGCAGCAACAGGCTGCAGCCGAGCAGCAGGCTTATCAGATGTTTTTTCATCGTAATCATTCTCCTTATTTATGATCTTATTTGGGCTTAGTATACCATAGATCAACCGTAAAATCAAGAACTTATTTTTGTAAAAAGCGCGGCGACAATGATCGGAAATTCATTTGACAAGCGATCGGTCCTGTGTTACAATAAATTTCGTGTAAAGGGTGTGAAAATCATGAAAAAAATGTTAAAATACAGTTGTATATTCTGTCTTGCCGTAGCGGTTTTGCTTATGGCCGGCTGCGGTGCAAAGCAGGACGCCGGAGGGGCGTTTGATGCGATGATGCAGGCGCTCATAAGCGGAGATCTTGAAAAAATCAGTGCCTATTATCAGATACAGGATCAGGATTTGCTGGATCAGGAGACCAAAAGCGTGGTAACGACGGCCGCCGCAGAGGTGCTGAAAAAGACGCAGTACCGCGTTACATCGGTAGAAAAAGAGGATGCCGGCAGTGTAAAAATCACGGCGGCAGTCACTACGGTGGATTTTTCGAAGGTGGTAAGCACCTATTTGGGTGAGGTTATGGCCATGGTTGCCGATGCGGATTATCAGGCAAAGCTGCCGTCCATGACACAGGAGGAATACCAAAAGCGCTTGGCTGATAAGATGGCAGAGGTGATTCGCCGTGACGATCTCGGTACGGTGGAGACGACGCTGACCGTAACCATGGTAAAGGAGGACGGAACCTGGGTGCCCGGCAGCGACAAGGACGCGTTTTTTGAGGCGTTGTTCGGCAATCTCATCAAAGCGGTTTCTTCTCTGGCATAAAAATAAAACTCATAACAAAGGGGTTGTGGTTAATACGATTTTAAAAATCGTCTTACCACAGCCCCTTGTTTTATTCTTCTGTCGGATTTTCTTTTGGAAGTGTGACGATAGCCTCTTCGATACGGTGTTCGGCAATTTTGGTGACATGAATCTCCATACGGCCGATTTTGGTGCGCACGGTTTCGCCGTCCTCCGGCAGGGTCTCGATGGCGTCCAGCACCAGACCGGCAAAGGTATTGTAATCCCCATCCGGGAAGGTAACGCCAAGCGCCTCCTCCACATCTTCAATCTCCGCGCCGCCGCGGATTTTCCAGGTGGTATCGTTTAGCTTTACGATATCGCGCTCCTGCTCCGGCTCTTCGTCCTCGCTGTATAACTCGCCGACAATCTCCTCTAAAAGATCCTTCTGCGTGACAACGCCCTGAAAACCGCCGTATTCGTCCATCACCACGACCATGTGGGTGTTTTTCTGCTGCATTCTGGAGAATAATTCGTCCGCTTTCATGCTGTCCGGGACAAAATACGGCTCCCGAATAATGTTACGCAGCGTACTCTTCTGGCCGCCGCCAAGCAAAAACCGATAAAAATCACGGCTGTTGACGATGCCGATGACATCATCAATGTCATCGCCGCAGACCGGATAGCGTGTATGCCCGGTTTCATCGATATACGCACGCCATTGCTCAATTGAGTCCTCAATCCAAAGAATACAGGATTCCGTCCGATGCGTCATAATATCCTCGGCCGGCTTATCGTCCAGCTCAAAGATATTATGGATCATCTCTTTTTCATCGTCATCGATCACACCGCTCTCCGAGCCGATGTCAACCATCATGCGGATTTCCTCTTCCGAGACGTCGTTTTCTTCCATATTGGGGTCAATACCGCACAGACGAAGCACTAGGTTGGTGGAGTGGGTAAGCAGCCAGACCACCGGTGCAAATAAGGCGGAAATCAGGCGAACCATGGGCGTGATACGCAGCGCCAGATCCTCCGGCTTGCGCATGGCAACGCGTTTTGGTACCAGTTCGCCAAAGACCAGCGTGACATAGGACAAAAGCAAGGTGATCAGAATCACCGACAGGGTGCGGAGCGTCCCGACCGGGATGTTAACCCCAAGCGCAAGCAGCCATGTAACCAGCGGTGCAGAAAAATTTTCTGCCGCAAAGGCGCTGCCCAAAAAGCCGGCCAGGGTGACTGCAACCTGAATGGTTGCGAGAAACCGCGCAGGATCCTGAATCAGTCCGCGCAGGTGCCGAGCCTGCGGATTTCCCTCCTGTGCCAATTTTTCAAGTTTTGATTCGTTCATGCTGATAACCGCTATTTCCGCCGAGGCGAAAACCGCATTCAGTGCGATCAGCACCGCCTGCAAAAGCAGCATCAGCCACAGATTGCCATCTGACAAGATTGTTCCCCCATTATATTCATATTTTTCATAACATTTTTTCCATTGTATCGTATTTCACGCCGTTTGTCAAGCAAGACGTCTCCACGAAAAAACGCACCGGGCGCGATATGCGCGCGGCGCGTTTTTTGCTGACCTTTTGGGCGTTATCGTTTATTGGTCGGCCGATACGTCAGTTTGCGGCGTCCAGCGTCGAAAACAAATCGTTCAGCGTTGACTTTAAGACGGTAAAGCACTTTCCGTCGCTCCGCTCTGCAAGATAGTACCGTTCGTCATAAGCAAAGTAGCGGCTGGTGTCGGCAGTGCCGTCCTTAAAATGATAGGTGACCGTCATAAACGGATCGGCGGCCTCAGAATGGGCGGCGGAATTGACAAACAGAATGCCGATGACCTGCTGATAAATCTTTTTAAAGTTATCCGCCTTGGTGGTTTTGCCGTTGATTTGGTACTTGTCCTCGTTTTCTTCTTCATCGCCGTCGCCGATGGTCAGCGTCATCGTGCGTCCGTCCTTTTGAATCTCCACCGAGGAAACTTCATCAATCGGTGCGATGCGGACAAATTTTTGGATATACTGCATCGGGTCAAAGCCGGAGAATGCGTCGAGATAAGCGCTGTCGCCGATGTAGACAAACGGCTCGCTGCCGCATTGGAAGTAAACGCCGTTTTCGCATGCCGCACCGATGCGCAGCGTATAGGTATCGGCGGCGGTCTCGATGGTCAGAATATAGGCGTCATTTCCGAGGCCGTAACGGCTGAGGTCACCGGGGTGATCGTCTGCAAAGTCGGAGACGGCTACGGATGCAAAGTTTTTCAGCAGTGTGCCGATCCGATCCTCCGAGGCGCCCTCGCCGGCACAGGGGGTCTCGGCCACCCAGACGCACTGATAGGCGTTGAGCGGCTTTTCGCCCTCGGCCGCAAGCCTTGCCTTAAGCAGTGTTTCGCCGCCGCGCGCAACCGAAAAGGCGGTGATGCTGTCGGTGGAAACCGAAAACAGGTTTTTGCTTCGGAAGCTGTTGGTCGATTGCAGCAGCGTGTCCGCCTTGTAGGAGGACAGGGCATAGATGCCGTCGCCGCCCTCTTGCATCATGTAACAGCTGCTCTCGCCCGGCAGGTTGTCGCCCACCAAAAACCGTACCTTTGCGCCGTCCTTTTTCTGGACGGTAAAGGAGGTGTCGCCTCTGTCAAGTCCAAATTCTGCCGCGCGGCTCAGATCGTCGGTGATTTTGCGCTCGGCGGTCACCGTCAGAAAGCCGGAGAACGCACTTTTTAGGCTCATCTGCTGAAACGGAATGTCGGATAGCTCCGGAATCAAGAGGTTGCCGTCATCGTCCTGATAAAGCGTGTAGGTCTGGTTTGGATTTTGAATGGAGACCGCGCGGACTTCATCGGATTCCGCCTGAAACAGAGTAATCACATTTGCCGCCGCGGTCGGCGTACCCTCGCCGTTGTCCGTTTTCGGTTCCCAGCGGACGGCCAGAAGATAGCCGCCGCCGAGCAGCAGAAGAACAAGCACGGCAAGAATCAGGTTGCGGATTTGTTTGCGCCGTTTCGGCATTACAGATACCTCCTTCGCAGCCATACCAAAAGGCCGGCAGCCAAAATCAAAATCGGCAGTACATATTGCAGCACAATGGAGATCACTTTTACCTGCATCTCAGTCATAGTCAGACGCTCAGCGCTGATGATCTTTGCGCGGATGTTCAAGGAATCGCCCTTTTGCGTCATATAGGAGAAGGCGTTTAATACAAAGTCGCCGTTGCAGTAGCTGGATTCTTCTAAGATGCCGTCTGTCTCTACGGCCTGCAGGGACCCGATCACCAGGACAGAACCGCCTGTGCCGTCGCTCTTTTCCGAGATCGCGGAGAGGGAGAGCGGACCGCTGATGTCACCCTCTGCCTTTTGGGTGTTGCTGCGCTGCAAGTCGGTAATCCCCCAGGAATTTTTGGAGGTTTCAAGCAGTGAGGTCACATAGGTGTGCTGCAGATTATTCTCGTTTAACGTAAAGGAGCAGGAGACCGGCGCGGCAAAGGGAATATCGCTTTGCTGCAGCTTTTCGGTGATGGTGTGCTTTTGCAGCGTCGGTGACGGAACCGGAACGCCCATGTTGCTGCGCATTGCCTTGCTGCTGTCACCCTCATAGGCAAAGTCGCTGTTCGGCGTGATGCCCCATTCCGAGAGATACCCGTAAAGACGCTCCATGGCAGGGGTTCCGGCCGTAAAGATCCAGGCAGCTCTGCCGCCTTTTAGCAGATAGGCGTCAATGACGTCGCGTTCTTCCGCAGTGACATCTGCGGACGGCGCCATGGAAATGAGAATGCTTGCGTCCTCCGGGATTTCGCTGCTTGCAAGGTTGATAGTCTCAACGGTGTAACCCTCGCTCTCCAGCGCCTTTTTCAGCTCCTGGCTCCGGTATTCGCCGTGTCCCTCGGTCAGATAGGCTTTCACTGCAGCGCCGTTGCCTGCAACATAGCGGATTGCGGCAGTCATCTGTTTTTCCATATCAATAGAGACGGTGCCGGACTGGCTTTGCCGATAAAGCTGGCTGAGCGGAATGGTTTTAAACCGTTCTCCCTTTTGTACCACAACGGTGCCGACCCCGGCGTCATCGCCGTATTTTCTCGCAAAGGCCGGATCCTCGTACGGGTCAATATAGGTGACCTTTAATAAACTGTTCATGCTTTGGTATTGGGACAGATACTCCTTAATGGCAGAGACCAGTTCGCCGCTCATACTGTCGGAATAGAGCGCATAAACATCAATCGGTTCACTAAGCTCGTTCATGACCTCCTTGGTCTGTGCCGAAAATTCATAAACCTTGTCCTGGGTCATGTCAAATTTTATGGGCAGCTTGCCGTCCAGGGTGGTGACAATGCCGTTCAGCAAGACGGCACCGGCAAGTACCGCTGCGGTCATGGCCGCACTGTGGATCTTAAACCGGGTATCGCCGTATTGCCGCCGGCGAACCGCCTGCACGGTAAGAAACAAAAATACGCCGATAAAGCTGAGATAGTAGACGATGTTTACCGTGTTTAAAATGCCGTTCTGGAATTCCTCATAGCGGCTCATCAGCGAGAACCATGTGACAATCTTTTGGATGGCAGCGTTTGAAATGTTGGCTGCAATCCAATCCATGTAAAAGACCAGCAGCAAAACGCCGAAGGTAACGATGGCCGCGATCATCTGGCTCTCTGTCAGTGCGGAGATGAAAAGACCGATAGAGATAAACGCGCCCCAGAGCAGAATAAAGCCGATATAGGAGCCGATCATCTCGGTGATGCTCGGACTGCCGAAGACGCAGAGGATCATCGGAAAGATCAGAGAGACGGCCAGCGTGATGCCAAAGACGGAAAGCGCCGCCAGATACTTGCCGATGACGATCTGTGTGACGCTGACCGGCGCCGTCAGCAAAAGCTGGTCGGTGCGGCGGCTGCGCTCTAAGGACAAAAGCCCCATGGTCAGGATCGATACCAAAAACAGATAGATCACATTGATGTTTGCAAACATCGATTTCAGATCGGCGGTTTGATAAGCCAGCGTGCCGGATACAAAGAAGATCGCGCACAACGCCAAAAAAATGCCGGAAAATATGTAGCCGATCGGCGACTTAAAATAGGCCTTCCATTCTTTGATAAAAACTGCTTTCATGCGCTCTCGCCTCCTTCTTGTGCCGCATCGTCCGTTTGCAGCGGTGTATCATCGGGTTGTTTTTGTGCAGCGGCCGGCTCGGTGCTGATGATGTGCATAAATGTTTCTTCCAGTGATGTCCGCGCGGCCGAAAACGCCAGAATCGGGCAATCGGCGGCCGCAAAACGGCGGAAGATGTCCTCTCTGAGGTCGCTGCCTTGGCGTACCGTCACCAGAATTTCTGCGGCGTTCTCTTCGTCACAGGGGCGTATGTCGGCCGCCTCCACGCCGTCAATTTCGCATAAAAGGGCACAGGCTGCCGTGCCGTCTCCCCTCACGCGCAGCAGATACCGCGTGCCGTCACCTCCGTGGGTTAAATCCGACATCCGTCCGGTCGAGACAATGCGGCCGTGGTTGATGATGGTGTAACTGTCACAGACTGCGCTGACCTCCTGCAAAATGTGGGTGCTTAAAATAACGGTACGGTTTTTTCCAAGCTCGCTGATAACCTCGCGGATTTCAAGAATCTGCCGCGGATCCAGCCCAACGGTCGGCTCGTCCAGCACCAAAACCTCCGGGTCGCCGATCAAGGCCTGCGCCAGACCGACGCGCTGCCGGTAACCCTTGGAAAGGTTGCGGATCAGCCGCCCTTTTACGTCGCTGATGCGGACTTTTTCCATCACCTTTCGAAGGTGTGCGCCCTTGTCGTCCTTTTTTACGCCCTTTAGGTCATAGACAAAGCTGAGATATTCCATAACGGTCATATCCGTATAAAGCGGCGGGATCTCCGGCAGATAGCCGATTTTTTTCCGTGCACTGTCGGGATCCTCGGCAATGTCGATGCCGTCAATCCTGACGCTGCCGCCGCCGGGCGCCAGATAGCCGGTTAAAATGTTCATCGCGGTGGATTTTCCGGCGCCGTTCGGGCCCAAAAATCCCATGATTTCGCCTTTTTGCACGGCAAAGCTAATGCCGCAGAGCGCTTGGTTCGCGCCGTAAAATTTGCTTAAATTTTCAATGGCAATGGCCGGGCAGTCGTGCGTTTCCTGTGCCGGTGCCGCCGCCACATCGGTCTGTGTTTTGCTTTCCATCTGATTCACTCCTTCAAACCCTGTTCTTATCTATTTAATATAGCACGATTTTCACATAATGTCAAAATAAATCCCATGCCGAGATGTAAAATTATTGTGAACAAAAAAGGCGCGGACTGTGCCGCGCCTTCGGTTGTGCCTTACTGTTCGAGTCTCCGCAGATTGATACGACCTTTGTCGTCAATTTCGATGACCTCTACCTTAACGATGTCGCCCTCTTTCACCACATCGGTTACCTTTTCCACGCGGCCTCTTGCCAGCTTGGAAATGTGGATCAAACCGTCTTTGCCGGGCAGCAGCTCAACAAATGCGCCAAAGTCCATAATCCGAACAACGGGGCCTTCGTAGATTTCGCCGACTTCCGGTTCTTTGACGATCATTTCAATCATCTTTTGTGCCTTTTCGCCCATCTCGGTATCCACAGCCGCAATAAAGACTCTGCCATCGTCCTCAATGTCAATCTTAGCGCCGGTTTCTGCGATAATGCCCTGGATTACCTTGCCGCCGCTGCCGATGACTTCACGAATCTTATCCACCGGAATACTCATGTGAATGATCTTGGGTGCGTACGGAGAGAGATCCTCTCTCGGTGCGGCAATCGCCTTGAGCATAACCTCGTCTAAGATATAGTATCTTGCGTTTTTGGTCTGTTCCAGTGCGGTACGAATGATCGCCGGGGTCAGCCCATCTACCTTTAAGTCCATCTGAATGGCGGTAATACCGTCTTTGGTACCGGCAACCTTAAAGTCCATGTCGCCGAAGAAGTCCTCAACACCCTGGATATCAACCATGGTTAAGAAGTTGTCCTCGTCCTCCGGATCGGTAATCAAACCGACCGAAATTCCGGCAACCGGCTTTTTAATCGGTACACCGGCGTCCATCAGCGCCAGGGTGCTGCCGCAGATGCTGGCCTGCGAGGTCGAACCGTTCGAGCTTAAAACCTCGGACACCAAACGGATGGCATAGGGGAACTCCTCCTCAGACGGAAGCACCGGAACCAATGCGCGTTCTGCCAGTGCGCCGTGGCCGATCTCACGGCGGCCGGGACCGCGGGACGGACGGGTCTCGCCCACGCTGTAAGACGGGAAGTTGTAGTGGTGCAGATATCTGCGGTATTCTTCATTGTCAAGACCGTCAATGATCTTTGCGTCACCGAGCGGGCCAAGGGTTGCTACGGTCAAAACCTGGGTCTGACCGCGGCTGAAGAGGCCGCTGCCGTGCGCTCTCGGCAGAAGTCCGACTTCGGCGGACAGCGGACGCAGCTCTAAAATACCGCGGCCGTCCACACGCTTTTTATCGTACATCAGCCAGTTTCTGACAACCGTCTTTTGCAGCTTATAAAGCGCCTCATCGATCTGTGCCTGGTATTCTTCTTTCGGATATTTTTCCTGAAAAGCCTCGTATACCTTGTCATAAACCACCAAAAGGCGTGCGTCGCGCACGGTTTTGTCATCGGTGTCCATGGCCTCTTTCACCATATCCTCCGCAAAGGCGCGGATATCGGTAAAGAGCTGTTCATCAACAACCATGTGTTCGTATTCAAACTTCGGCTTTCCGATTTCGTCCTGGATCTTTTGGATAAAGGCACACAGTTTTTTGATTTCGTCATGTGCAAACATGATGGCTTCAAACATGGTGTCCTCCGGCACTTCCTTTGCGCCGGCCTCAATCATAACAACCTTTTTCGCACTGCCGGCAACCGTCAGACTAAGGCGGCTGACCTCACGCTGCGCCTCAGTGGGGTTGATGACAAATTCGCCGTCAACCAGGCCGACATAAACCGCCGCAATCGGGCCGTTAAACGGAATATCCGAAACGGAGACCGCAACCGAAGAACCGATCATCGCACAAAATTCCGGTGCGTTGTCCTGTTCTACCGAGAGAACGGTGGAGACGATCGATACGTCGTTGCGCAGATCCTTCGGGAAGAGCGGACGCATCGGGCGGTCGATGACACGGGCGGTCAAAATCGCGTTCTCGGACGGCCGTCCCTCACGGCGGGTAAAGCCGCCGGGAATCTTGCCGACTGCGTACATTTTTTCTTCATAATCGATGCTGAGCGGGAAGAAGTCAATCCCGTCTCTGGGCTTGTCCGATGCGGTCGCAGCGCTCAGCACAACGGTGTCGCCGTAACGGACAACAACCGAGCCGTTTGCCAGACCTGCAACCTTGCCGAATTCCAAGGACAGTTTTCTTCCGGCAACTTCTGTTTCATAAACCTTTGTCATTGCAAATACCTCCTGAATCAATTCTTTTTGAGAGGCCTGTCCTAGCACTTAAAAATCTATGCTCCCCAAAGGGTGCGAGAGGATAAATTTTTAACTGCTAAACACAGGCTTCTGTGAAATAGCGTAAAGGGCAGCCTAAAACATAGACTGCCCCTTATCATTAGTGTCTTAAGCCAAGTTTTTCTACGATGGCACGGTAACGGTTGATGTCAATCTTAGCCAGGTACTTTAAAAAGCTCCGGCGGACACCGACCATCTTAAGCAGACCACGTCTGGAGTGGTGATCCTTCTTGTGGGTCTTTAAGTGCTCGTTCAAGTGGTCAATGCGGTAAGAGAGCAGCGCAATCTGAACCTCCGGAGAACCGGTGTCCCCTTCGTGAACGGCATACTTTTTGATAATTTCCTGCTTGGTTTCCTTATCCATGTTTTTCACCTCCATAAAAATCAATCCCCGTATCGCTTGGAAATGGGCGGAGATACTTTGCCCCGAAATCTAAGCCATAGGTTTTGCGGCAAGAAAAAAGAAAGAACTTCTCATTGCACGCAACGGTTATCATATCATATTTTACCCGCAATGTCAAGCAATATTTTGATTTGGATTTCGCCTTTGTCTGCGGCATACGGCGGTGCGGAAAAGTATTTTTAAGAAAGAGGCAAAAAAATTTAAAATTTTGTATTGACAAGCTGTTCATTCTGTGGTATTATAGTCTAGCTGTTTGAAATGGTCCGGTAGTTCAGTTGGTTAGAATGCCAGCCTGTCACGCTGGAGGTCGTGGGTTCGAACCCCATCCGGATCGCCAATTTTATATGCTGCCCTAGCTCAGTAGGTAGAGCACTTCCTTGGTAAGGAAGAGGTCGGCGGTTCAAATCCGCTGGGCAGCTCCAAAAATCGACAAGTACGAAAGTGCTTGTCGATTTTTACTTTTTCACTATTCACTCTTCACTATTCCTTAAATGGAGGAACTTGTCGATTTTAAAGGAATAAGTCATAGTGAAAAAGGAAGAAGTGAGGTGCAAACTCGCAAAAGCGAGTTTGTATTTAAATAAGGAGAAGTTATGGATAGCCCTTTGATTTTAAAGTCCAAGCAATTTGCATTAAACATTATTAAGGTATGCAACCGGATAAAAAGCGAAAAAAGAGAAAGTATACTAACCAATCAGCTGATCCGCAGCGGAACCAGCATCGGCGCAAATATCAGGGAAGCCTTTTACGGACACGGACGGAATGACTTTATCGCAAAGCTGCAAATTGCATTAAAAGAGTGTTCGGAAAGCGAGTATTGGCTTGAATTGCTGATAGAAAGCGGATATTTCGATGACGCGACAATTCTCAGTCAGTGCATTGAGATAAAGAAAATCTTGATTTCGTCCATCAATACGGCGAAGAAAAACCAAACCTTACAATAGTCAGCTTTTGTCAACATAGCGTAAAAAATGCAGCCGCCCCAAAAATGGAGCGGCTTTATATTTTATGTTTCGTTTGGGCTATACCATGAACTCTTTATTTATCGGCAGGAACTACGGCAATGTCACAGCCCAAAGCGGACGCTACTTTTAACAGCGTATCAAGCTGGGGAGTAGCTTTTTTACTTTCTAAGCGAGCGATAACGGATTGCGTCAGGCTGGACGCTTTGGCAAGCTCTTTCTGTGTCATGCCTTTACTGTGTCTCTGCTTAATAAGGCTATCAATAATAAGGGAACAGTTCTCAGGCACGGACAACACCTCCCACAGGCTTGGAACATTCGTATAAATGCTCCGGGGCAATATCTACATCGTCATTCCAGACAACTGTACCGCACTCAGCTTTAGCGCACAGAAAGAAATCAAGATTTTTAAGCGGGGAATAAATAGCTTTTTCCAGAAGCGGACGAGCGTTATAAACTTTTTTGGCGCCGTCCGCAAAAGTTAAGAGCAAAGTATAATCTTCTTTAGGCTGTACTTCTTTTACTACCCATACAGGACTTTTCATAGCATTTTAAACTCCTTTCAATATGATAAGAGAGGCCACATCGGCTAGGCATAAGAGAATCGAACGCATGCGCCCAATGCTTGTTAAATTTCCGCTCAGCCGTCCTTTCGGGATTTGCAAGGCGCCAGCCTTGCTTCACCCTGCAAGACCAGCTGAACAAAAATTTTTCGGCGCATTGGGTCTGCGAGTTTAAAAAGAGCAAATTTTTTGCAAGAAAAGGCAAAAGCGCAGTCAATACTGACGTATTGACGAGCATTTTAACGCATTATTGTGACAAATTTGCCTTTTTGAACCGCATGGGGTTCGATTCTCTTATGCCTAACGCAGAGGGTCAATCTTGTAAAGCGGCTGCTCGCTCATTGCAAGTTCCCAGTTAGCCAAAAGCTCGTCTTTGTGCAGTTCTGCCCAAGCTGAAATAAGTTTAAACTGTTTCTTAGGCATTTCTCCGTCTGTTAACTCTCCGTCCATATTAAAGACGGCGTTATATCCTTGATATGTTGCGTGAAAGTGGGGCGGATTATGCTCTCCGTTGTTATACATTCTTACGATAATTCCGTAGAACATCGATATAGTAGGCATTTTCTCATCTCCTTTATTGTACTCATATTATAGCATATTCGCTATTAAGTGTCAATAGCATATTCGCTATATTTTAGAAAAAGTTAAAAGAATTGGCGGAGAACCGCAGTAACAGTACCACTCTTAGACAGTTTAGCCAGATCAAGCAAAGATGTTTTTTTTATCCTTTCCTCTGGAGTAATTCGAACAACTTAGCGTATTTAATACTCCTTATAAAAGTGCCTTTTACTTGTCGGCCTCGTCCGGCACGTATTCCATGATATCGCCCGGTTGGCACTCTAAAACTTTGCAGAGACGTGATATGGTTTTACTGTCAAGCCCACCGGTACCATTTTTTAACGCCGTCAACGTTCCTTGCCCAATCAGCTTATCTTTTCGGATTTTATAAGTGGTATATCCTTTTTCTTTTAACAAAGCCATCAATTTGTCATACTTAATCGGCATTAAATTACCCCCGTCCTGTTGACAATTCCGTTTCATTATGATAGAATGAAGTAAAGGGAAACGCTTGATAAAGCTATCCCGCCTGCTTAATTTTTAATTAAGGCCGTCTACAATGAAAACCGTCTACTTGGCAGAGTAGGCGGCTATTTTTTTATGTTTCATACTCGCCGCGATATGAGACGGGCGGCGGTTTATTTCTTGGCCTTAATATCCGATCTGTCAAGGACGGTTTTAGAACCGCTGTCGGATAAAAAAGCAAGGGTACAACCCGTATATTCAGCGACTACGATTAAATCATTGGTCGTAAAGCTGTCCCTGTAAAATTTATTGCTTAGAGCCTGGCTGCTGATTCCTAAAGCAGAGGCAAGACCGGCATGGTCTTTTCCGTTGGATGAAAGCAACCCCTTTACTTTACCGGCAATCGACATATAGAAACGTTCCTTTCCTTTATTATATAAGCATATTATAACGATTTTGATTAGTCCTGTCAACACAAACGAAAAAAAGATCATCAAAAAAGTTATAAAAGGCATTGACAAAATAACCAATATTATGTATAATATAATCGAAAACGAAATGTAAATAACTAAAATCGAAAACACAAGTGTTTTTTAAAACTTCATAAAAAGGGGTTGACATGTTTGTTGCTACGATGTATAATTAGAATGTAGCAACGAAGTGAGGTGTGTAAATGGCTGCGCTAAAAAAAGGTACGAAACTTACGGACAACCCCAAAGATTATATGTTGCGTGTAAGAATGGATAAAAAAACACTAGAGCAACTGGATGACTGCTGCAAAACTAAAAGTTTAAGCCGTTCTGAAGTAGTGCGCGAGGGGATCCGCGAGCAGTACAAAAAGTTAAAAAAATGAGAAGAAAGCCAGCCGACAAGCAAATCTTTCTTCTCAACCCCAAATCGAGGTACATAAATTATAGCATGTGTGCCTCGGTTTGTCAAATCAAACAGGGAGG
>OLOI01000147.1_pt1 | contig 72316 bp, 67 predicted proteins | sample 1672131 | NCBI WGS metagenome assembly OLOI01 (sample SAMEA3136651, study PRJEB25190) | human gut metagenome
ACAAAAACACGCCGAACATCTTCCGCAGCAAGCCGCCCGAAATCCCGGTGGCGAGCCAGGCGCCGCCCAGCGCGCCGATCACGCCGCTTGCCGCAATCACGGCGGCGGTTTTCAGCTCGACATTCTTATTTTTGATATGCACAATCAGCGAAACCACCGCGGTCGGCAAAAAATAGATCAAATTGATTCCCTGCGCGACATGCTGCGGCGTTCCTTCCAGAAAAATCAGCGCCGGAATCAAAATCGCACCGCCGCCGATTCCCATACCGCTGATGATTCCGCTGAAAAACCCGACTAAGATACGCAGCATCGTCTCTCTCCCTCACTTTAAACAAAATATGCTCTTTTTTTGCCCGCTCCGTGTGCCTGCGCAGCCGCGCTAAAAAATCATTTTGACCGCCGTCCCCATAATCACCGCGCCGAACAGGATTTTCAGCCAGTGCTTGGGGATCTTGCCGAGCAGCTTTGCCCCGGCAAAGCCGCCGATCACACCGCCGACCGTCACCGTTTTCCACAGTCCGAAATCAAAGTAGCCACGGATCAGATAAAACACCATGCTCACCAGCGATAAAACCAGAATTACGGCAATTGCGGTCGCATGCGACTTTTTTTCATCCATTTTCAAAAACTGTTCCATCGCCGGCACAACCACGCTGCCGCCGCCGGCGCCGAACAGCCCGTTCAGCACGCCGCTGATCAGCCCGATGATGATATGCGTCCGATACTTCTTCATACTTCCTCCAAAAAAATAAGACTACCACTTATAGTGATAGTCTTACCAAAATTTTGTTTTTTATGCCAGATCAATGCGGAAGCCGTAGCGAATCTCCTTTTCGGAGAGCCTATACTGCTCGATCAGTTCCGGGCCGCAGCTGTTCGACCCAATCCCGGAAACCTTATAGTCAATCCGCACCCGAATATCCTTGCCGGGGCGCAGTTCATCGGTGTGCATTGCCTCGGTCAGCATCTGATCGTCATAGGCCGAAACATTGATTTCAAACGTATCGTCCGCCGTAAAGGTCAAACCGTTTGCCAGGCGCAAAAGCTTGGTCTGATAGTGATTGCCGTGCTCCTGCGGCACCACATAGGGAACGTATTCGCCCTTTGCCGTGCTCTCATAATACCCCATTTTTGCAAAGTGGTGCATGTCACAGTACGTCTCGCCCGGCCCCATGCCAAAGTAGCGGAACGAAAGATCCTCGCCCGGAACATGGAACACAAAGCCCAGCCGCGGCAGCCAAACTGCCTCCTCCTTGATCTTGCCGTAAAACTGTACGCCGATGCCGCCGTCGTCATAGAAGGTGTATACCGTGCGGTCGTGCAAAAACGGCTTTCTGGCAACGCCGGACACAGAACCTTCCACTTCGATCCGATTTTCTTCGATGCGGCAGTCATAGACCTTGCGGAAGGTGCGGTTCAGATTCTCGCCCGAAAAATTATCGCCGTCTAAGTACCCCCACGTCTTTTTGATTCTGCGGTCGTTGTCGGTCGGCGCCCTCCAGGCCGAAATCTCGGCCGGTGCGGCAAGCCGCCCGTCAATATCGGCCAGGCAGCCGTGCCGCTTGTCAAAGCGGTGCTGAAAATGCGCGCCCTTTACGATGATCTGTCCGTCCTCTTCATAAATTTGGACGTTGTCGGCGCTCATGCATTTTTCTTCCTTTTTCACCGGCACATCAAGCGCGTGCTGGCAAACCGCAGCCTCGGCATCGCCGCGCATCAGGCTAAGGTTTAAATAACACCCAAGGGTGCAGGACGCCGGCAGCGTATATGGCAGCGAAATCTCCTTTTCGCAGTGCGGCGCAATATCTACCGTGCAGCTGCCGCGGTCGGTCACCTTGCCGTCCGTCTCCACGCTCCAAAAAAGGGTGTACTCATTCAAATCGGTAAAGTCGTGCTGATTTTTCACATACAGCTTTCCGTCCTCCATCCGGCTCCACATCGGCTGGTAGGCACATTTCGCCTCCAGGCTGCCGGCCTTTAAGGTGCGATCGGCAAATACCAGACCGTCGCAGCAGAAGTTGCCGTCGTCCGTCATCTCGCCAAAGTCGCCGCCGTAGCGGTACACGCCGTCCGTCTCGGCCACGTGATCCGCCCATTCCCAGATGCAGCCGCCGATCAGGTTCGGGTACCTGTAAATCTCTTTCCAATAATCCATCACATCGCCGGGGCCGTTGCCCATCGAATGGCTGTACTCGCACAAAAATACCGGTTCGGTCTCTTCCTTGCCCCACTTTGTCATGTCTGTGACCGGCGGATACATATAGCTGCGCATCGGCGATACCCGTTTGAGATTCAGGTCACGGTTTTCGCCGTTATGGAAGATCAGATAAGCGTTTTCGCCCTCGTAGTGCACAAACCGCGAATCATCGCGCGCCCGGATCCACTCGCCCATGGCGATAAAGTTGGGGCCGTAGCCGCTTTCGTTGCCCAGCGACCAGAAGATCACGCACGCATGGTTTTTATCGCGCTCCACCATTCTGACCGCACGCTCGACGTAGGCGTTCTCCCACGCCGGCTGGTTGCAGATCCAGTCCTCACTCTTGATGTCATAGCCGTATCCGCTGTTTCGCTGCACAAAGCCATGCGTCTCGATATCCGTCTCATCGACCACATAAAAGCCGAGTTCGTCACAAAGCTCCAAAAAGTGCGGCGTCGGCGGATAGTGTGAGGTGCGGACGGTGTTGATGTTGAGCGACTTCATCAGCAAAAGTTCGCTGCGCAGCTCCTCATCCGTCTCGCAATAGCCGTTTTTGGGGTGGGTGTCGTGGTGATTGACGCCGCGCAGCTTAATCGGAACGCCGTTTAACAAAAGCTCGTTCTTGTCGGAGAATCTGACGGTGCGCATGCCGACCTTTTGCGGAATATATTCCGACCCGTGCTGCACCACCACGGTGTAGAGATACGGCTTTTCCGCATTCCACAAAATCGGCGCGGCAAGGTCTGCTTCCTTTCCGTCCGCGTCATAGATCACCGCGTTTCCCTCACCCGTGTAGGTGATGGTCTTATCGTCCGCCTTGATTTCCAAATCCCAGATGCGGTCGGTATCACGCGACAACAGATAAACGTCCCGGAAGATGCCGTGATAACGGAAGAAATCCTGATCCTCCAGGTAACTTCCCAGGCACCATTTGCGCACCAGGACGCGGATCTCGTTGCTGCCCGTCTTTAAAAACTTTGTCAGCTCAAATTCCGACGGCAGATGCGAACCCATGCTCTCGCCCACAAACTGACCGTTGACATAGAGCGACAGGTGCGCCGAGACCCCCTCAAAGACGATATAGGTACGGCGTGCCGCCCAGGCGTCATCGATTTCCACCGTCCGCCGATACACGCCCATGGGGTTATCGTCCGGCACATAGGGCGGATCCACCGGGAAGGGATAGTTCACGTTGGTGTAATAGGGCTTTTCGTACCCGTGGCACTCCCAGCAGGACGGCACCGGAATCTGATCGGGATAGCGATCCTCGCCCCGGTAGTCATCGCCCCTCTCGTAAAAGCAAAAATCCCAGGTACCGTTCAGCAGCCGATAAAACGGAGATTCCTCCCTCACGCCGCGCAGGGCGCTCTCAAAACTGTCATACGGAATGTAGTAGCTGCGTGCCGCCTCGCGGTTTTGGTGCAGCCGTTTTAAATCCTCATAACTTCGCATTTTATCTCTCCTTTACATGATTTTATGTATTGTGTTCGCCTGTTTTTATAAATTAACCGAATTTCGTCCATTTCCCTTTTGTGATGTACGATCTCGCCGCCCCTTGACAAATCGCCGTTTCGGTGCTAGACTACCGAAAGATAAGGAGGTTTTTTTATGAAAAAAGCACCCAAGACCAATGCCATGCGCATTTTAGATACGCACCGCATCGACTACCGCGAGATTCTGTATGACAGTGACGGCTTTATGGACGGCGTTTCCATCGCCGAAAAGCTGGGTCAGCCGGTTGATAAAACCTTTAAAACGCTTGTCACGGCAGGCAAGAGCAAAAACCACTATGTCTTTATGATTCCGGTTGCCGCCGCGCTTGATTTAAAGAGCGCCGCCGCCGCAGTGGGCGAAAAATCGGTCGAGATGATCCCGGTCAAGGATATCACCGCCGTAACCGGCTATATCCGCGGCGGCTGCAGCCCCCTTGGGATGAAAAAGCAGTTCCGCACCGTAATCGACCAAAGCGCCCTGGATCATGAAACCATTCTGTTCAGCGGCGGCCGCCGCGGCGCACAGATCGAGATGGATCCGCGCCGTCTGCCGGAGCTGATCGACGCGGCGTTTTGCGATATCACCACGGACTGACACCGGGACTTTATCTAACCTGATGTTAGCGTAATTTATCAACATGACAAAGGGCAGTGGATTCTTCCACTGCCCTCAGTATAACACAGGTGATTACGCCATACAATCATGAATTATTATCCTTTTGTATTAAATTTTTAACATAGTTCACAAGATCCATGGTCGAATTGGGCTTTCGCAGCAGGGCGATGCCCTCCTTCAGTGCCGCAAGATGATCCCGGTTGGTAAACATATGATAAATCGCGTCGTCCAGCGGAAACGTCTTGCTGATCTTCATGGCTGCGCCGGTGTTGAGCAAAAACTCCACATTGCGATCCTCCTGTCCCGGCACCGGGTTATTCATAATCATGGGCAGTCCCTTGGCAAGCGCCTCGCTGGTAGTCAGTCCGCCCGGCTTTGTCACGATACAGTCCGCCGCGTCCATAAACACGTCCACGTTATCGATATAGCCGTAGTTATAAATCGGCTTTTTCATAGACAGGCGGTCGATCTGCTCTTTCAGCTTTTTATTATTGCCGCAGACCGTGACAATCTGAAAATCAAAATCCAGCCTGTCAAGCTCCTTGATTTCGTCTAAGACATTGCCAAAGCCCATACTGCCGCTCATCACCAGCACCGTTTTTCGGTTCGGAATCTGCAGGAGCGAAAACGCCTCTTCGCGGCTGCGGTGCTGCGCAAACTTGGGGTTAATCGGAATCCCCAACGGCAAAAACTTTTCCTTTGGGATTCCCTTTTTGGTTCCCTGATAGGTCAAAAGCTCACTCGCCGTCACGTAATAATCAAGACAGGTGTCCTCCCAGTACGGATGAATGGTAAAATCCGTCACAATCCCGATGGTGCGGATATGCATATCGATATGCTCGGTCAGATACGTGACCAAAAGCGCGGCAAACACGTGCGTGCAGATGATAAAATCCGGCTTTTCGTTCCGCACCAGCTTTAAAAGCCGTCTGGCAAGCAGGGTGTTTGTCATCTTCGGCAGCGAATGACTGCCGGACGCCTCTCTCTTTTCACACATGCGATAGCCGCCGCCGTAAATCTTCGGCATCGTTTTGGTGGACATCAGATACAGCTTTGAGACCGACTCGGACAGCAGCGGATTGATATATTCAAACACGTCCATATAGCGGCACGGTACGCCGTGGCTTTCAAAACATTCCGCCAAGACCTTTGCCGTCTGGTTGTGTCCCTGTCCTGCCGTAATCGAAAAAATCAAGCCTTTCATTGTGCGTATCTCCTTTCCCTTTACTCCCTTTTCTCTCATGGTATCGCGAAAAATAAAACACTTCCTCTTCTCTCGGCGTAAAACGCGCACCGGCTATGGGATGCCGCATTCCCGGACACACAAAAACTATCAAGCCCTGTCCAAAAATGCAAAGCCATCTAGACTGCGACCGCCTGTGCGCAGTTTAAAAAGTACAGATACCGCTCCTTGACCGGACATTCCAGCACGCTTTTTAAACCGTCCGCGTAGTACGCGATCTGCGTTTTATAGTACGCGGCTCTCGCGCTTGCCTCGTCCTCTGTGATATAGTCCGTCTTATAGTCAATCAGCACCACGCCGTCATCCTCGTAAAAAAAGCAGTCCGCGATGCCCTGAAGCAGCACCTTTTCTTCGCCGTCCTCGGCGCTAAGCCCTTTTTCGATCGTTTTGGCCGGAACCTGCATATAAAAATCAAACTCACGCTCGACATGCGCCGACCGAACCAGCCGTTTGCCAAGCTCGCTTTGAAAAAAACGAGCAATCTGCGCCGCCGAGACCGCGCGTGCCTGATTTTCATAGAGCAGACCGCGCGCCGTCATGGCGTGCAGCTGATCCTCAATCTGTGTGACCGACGCGGTTTTTTGTAAATCCAGGTGCTGCATCACATAATGCGTGATGGTGCCGCGCTCCGCCGCACCGATTTCCATATGCTCCGCAAGGCGCGGCATGGTATAGCGCAGCAGATTCGGTACATATTCCTCCTCCGGCACCACGCGGCGCTTTAACTCGCTGATGGACAGCTTGACCGGGATCTTGCATAGCCCCTTGTGCGGATATTCGTACGAAAACCGCGAAAGCGCCGCCGCGTCGTATTCCTTCTCGCTCGTCTGTTCAGCCGCCGTGGCAGCAGTGCGCCGCTGCGGCGTCTCCGCCCCGTCCGGGCGGTACAGCGACATCGAAAACGCCGCCTGCATCGATTTTGGCGGCTGCACCGCCGCGCAGTCCGCAATCTCCCGTAAAATGCCGCCGTCCGGGTGCGCAAGCAGCGCCGTCAGCGTCCAGTCGCGCGTGCTTTTTTGGCGGCGCAGAATGCCGGGCGCCGGTTTTTGTCCGTTTGCCGGGATTGCCTTCTTCCATGCGTCGTAAAACGTGCCGACCGGCGCGGAGAGAATCAGTTTTTCCTTGGCTCTGGTTAATGCAACATAAAACAGCCGCATTTCCTCCGCTCTGGAATCGCGGAGCATCTGCTCTCTGGTGATCTGCTTGGCAAGGCTCTTATAGCGGATTCTGAGCTTTGTGTCGATATAGTCCATCGCAATCCCGGAATTTTTATGCCAAAGCACCGCGGCGGCCGTGTCGCGCTCGTTAAACTGCCGATCCATGCCGCAGAGAATCACGACCGGGTATTCCAATCCCTTGGATTTATGAATCGTCATGATCGAAACCGTGTTCTCCTCGTCCGCAAAGGCCGCCGCGGCCTTCATATCCTGGTTCTGGCTGCGCAGCTGGTCGATGTAGAGCATAAACTGAAACAGGCCGCGCATCGAGCCCTGTTCAAACGCCGCGCCGTGTTCATAAAGTAAATTCAAATTTGCCTGGCGCACCCTGCCGTTCGGCATTGCGCCGGCCAGCGCCATGTAGTGCAGATCGTGGCAAATCTTCCAGATCAGCTCATCCACACCGCAGCGCACCGCCATGTCGCGCAGCATGGAGAGACTTTCCAAAAAATAGCTAACGCGCGGATTCTCCGCCGCACTCGCGGCGCAGAGCGCGTCATAAAAGCAGCCGCGCCGTCCGTCCGCAAGGCGGATTTTTGCCAGCTCGTCCGGCGTAAAGGCAAATATCGGGGAGCGCAGCACCGCCAGCAGCGGAATATCCTGTCTGGGGTTGCCGATGATCTCCAAAAAGCTCAGCACCGTCAAAACCTCAACGGAGTCCAAATATTTTTGACCCACCTCGCTGATGGACGGAATGTCGTATTCCGCAAGGGTGCGTGCGATCTCTGCCACGTTGGCTTTGGTGCGCACCAAAACGGTGATGTCCCCAAGCCGTACCGGCCGCAGAGCGTTGGTTTTTTTGTCGGTCACCATCAGCTCTTTGCTATCCACCATCTTGCGGATCCGCTTTGCCACCGTGATCGCCTCCAGGCGCGGAATCTCCATGGCAGCGTACGGGCTGTCCGGGTCATAGTGGTTTTTGTCGGCGTCGGTCAGCAGCACCTCGGTCGTAAAGTCGCCGGCGTTTTCTGCATACACCGCGCCGGGAATCAAATATTCTTCTTCGGTATAGTCAAGGCCGCCGGTCTGCTTTGTCATGATCGAGGCAAAGATACTGTTGACACTGTCAACCACCTCGCGGCGGCTGCGAAAGTTCTTAAAAAGCCGAATACACACACCGCCGTCACCGCGGCGATAACGCGCGTACTTTTCCGCAAAAATACCGGGATCGGCGTTGCGGAACCGATAGATGCTCTGCTTTAAATCGCCCACCATAAAGATGTTGCGATTGTCTTTGGACAGCATGGTAAAAATGGTGTCCTGGATATCGTTGGTGTCCTGGTACTCGTCCACCAAAATCTCGTCAAAGCGATTTCTGAGCGACATGGCCGCCGCAGTGGGACGTCCCTTCGCGTCCGAGAGCAGGCGGAGCATCTCATGCTCCAAATCGCCGAAATCCAGCCCGGAGCATTCCCGTTTCTTTTTTAAATACAGGCGTTCCGTCTGCCGCACCAGCTGCTTGAGCACCATGATCCGATCCTTGCATAAAAAGATACGCATCAGCCGCTCCGGCGCGGCGGCGTCCAGCAGCGCGCCAAGCTCCTTTTGCACCCCGGTCACCAGCTGCTCTTTGGCGGCATTGATTTTGCGTACCGTCTCCTCCATGAGCCCGGTCTTTACCGGCGCTCTGGGAATCACAAACACCTCTCTGCACCGTTTCAGCACCGACAGTCCGGCCGCACCGGACAGAACCGGCGCATAGACCGTCTCAAAATCGGAGAGCAGGTTTTTGTAATACGCAAAATATTTATGGTCGGACGGCACCTCGTTTTCGACAATCTCCGCGATTCTGACAAGGCCGTCATGCATGTCCGCGACAAGCTCCCGACCAAGCGTCAGCAGCAATTCCTCCCAGACCGTGCCGTCAATCGTGCCCTGTTTTGCGGCGATTTGGTATTGCGCGGCCGCCTTGTGCAGCCATTTTGCCGGGTACGCCAGGCTCTGCACATAGCTATGCAGCCGCAGAACCACACTGCGCAGCCCCTCGTCCGATTTGGTACCGCCGTAGCCCAGCGCCAGCGCGCGGAAGGCGTCCTTTTTTCCGATGCGCTGATAATATTGTTCCAGCACCTCATCGAGCGCCTCTTTGCGCAGCATGGCGCTTTCCGCCTCGCTGAGCATGGTAAAGTCGATCGGAAGGTTGGTTTTATGAATCATGTTTTGCAGAATATTTTTACAAAACGCATGTACGGTCGAGATATGGGCGGAATGTACCAAAATGCTCTGCTCGCGCAGGCGGCGGTTTTCCGGGTCGTCCGCCAGCCGTTCTTCAATGGCGGCGGCGATCTTCCGTTTCATTTCGCTTGCGGCGGCCTCGGTAAAGGTCAGCACCAAAAGCCGATCCACCGGCACCGGATTTTCGGCATCGCAAATCATGCGGATGATCCGCTCGACCAGGACGGCGGTTTTACCGCTGCCGGCCGCTGCCGCCACCAAAATGTTGCTGCCCCGGAGGGTGATCGCCTCCAACTGTTCTTTTGTCCAATTTACCGCCATGTTTTCACCGCCTTTTTATCTTACCGAACCGGCCTTAATCAGCATAATTTCGGAACATTTTGATTTATCGTCTTTGCTTTTCACCCTATCAGTGTATCACACCAAGCGCATTTTTGCAATCATTTTTCCCTCACCAAAAGGGAATCATCCCATTTTCCATGTAATAAAAATGTCATTTTTTCGCGTTGTCCCTGCAAGGCGCTATCGCGCATAGGCTCGGCCTTGTTTTTTTCGCCGATTTGTGATACACTGAACAAAGAGAGGATTTGATTTTTTATGAGAACTGTTTTGATTACCGGCGGCTCGCGCGGAATCGGCGCAGCCACCGCACGGCTGTTTGCGGCGCAAGGCGACCGGGTGTTTATCAACTATCAAAAGGACGAGGCCAATGCCGCGGCGCTGTGTGAAGAAATCGGCGCGACCGCCCTCAAAGGCGACATCGCAAACCCCGCTGACGTTGACCGCATGTTTCAAAGTATGCCCGGCATCGATGTTTTGGTCAACAACGCCGGGTTTGCGCAATTTCAGTTTTTTGACGCCCTCACGGACGAGGAATGGCAGCGCATGCTCGCCGTCACGTTATCCGGCGCGTTTTACTGCATTCGCCGCGCCCTGCCACACATGATCCATCAAAAGTCGGGCGCCATCGTGAATGTTTCCTCCATCTGGGGACTGACCGGCGCAGCGTGTGAGGTCGCCTACTCCGCCGCCAAGGCCGGGCTGATCGGCATGACTAAGGCGCTTGCCAAGGAGGTCGGCCCCTCCGGCATCCGCGTCAACTGTGTGGCGCCGGGCGTCATCGATACCGTGATGAACCAATCGCTCACCGCCGATACGCTGGAGCAGCTGTGCAGCGACACGCCGCTCGGCCGGCTTGGCACGCCGAAGGACGTCGCGGAAACGATTCAGTTTTTGTGCAAAGAGGACAGCTTTTTCACCGGCCAGGTGCTCAGCCCCAACGGCGGCCTTGTCATCTGAAAACCGGGTTTAGCGACAATCTCAGGCAGTGCAAAAATTTGCACTGCCTTTTAAAATGCGTTGATTCGCCGAAACTCCTCCGGCGTCATGCCCTCCGCCTTTTTAAAGACGGCGCAGAAGTAGCTGGGATCCTTAAAGCCGACGGCGGCGGCAACCTCCCGTACCTTGGGACAGTCCGCCGAGCAAAGATAGTATTTTGCCATGTTCAGCCGAAGGTGAGTCAAATACTTGATCGGCGTGGTGTCATAAACCTGCTGAAACAGGCGGCACAGATGGTTGTTGGTGACCCCGATCACCTCGGCAAGGTCGCGCAGGCTAAGATCCTCTTTATATCGCATCTTCAGCGTTTCAATCACCGGCCGCAGCTTTTGGTACTTTTCGTTTTTGGACATGCCGCTCGGCTTTGCGGTGTCGTTGCGGCATTCTCCCATCTTAATTAAAAGCTTATACATCAGCATGGACGTCTTGATTTCCTTATCGGGGTCCTCGCACCAGTACATGTCCGACATGGCGCTGACCTGGACGTCAAAGCTGTTTAAATCGTGGATATGAAAGACCTCACTGTTGCCAAAGCCGAGATAGGTGATGATATCCTCCACCGCGCTGCCGTGAAAGACCACCCAGCGCACGCTCCACGGCTCGTTTTGGGCAAAATATTCATGCGGAATATCCGGGCGGAAGAAAAACGCGTCGCCCTGGGCAATCACATATTCCTGTTCTTCGATCCGTAAAATTCCGCTGCCGCCCGTGCAGTATAAAAGCTGGTAACTCTGAAATCCGCAGGGTCTTGTGATCGGATCCTGGCTTTTATGTCCGCCGATTCCCACGACATAGATCGGCAAAAGCTTTGTCCTGTTAAGAAGTATCGGCAAAATCATTGTATCACGCCTCCGTCATACCGCTTGATACCACTATTATACGACAGTTTCGGTTTTTTTTCAAGCCTTGGCGCCGCTTTGTGCCAAAATCATGGAAAACGGGAGTAAAACGGCGGTTTTGTTCTTGTTTTTTTGAAAATTGCATGGTATACTGAAAAAATAAGGCATACACTTTAAAGAAGCGTGCGTCAAATGACTGAAAAAAGGAGGACTTTTTTATGAAAGTTTTACTGATTAACGGCAGCCCCAAGGAAAAGGGCTGCACCTATACCGCACTGACCGAGGTTGCGGCAGCGCTGACCGACTGCGGCATCGAGACGGAAATTGTATCGGTGGGCGCAAAGCCGATCCAGGGCTGCATTGGCTGCGGCGGCTGTGCGGCGGCCGGCAACAACCGCTGCGTCTTTACAAATGACAGCGTCAACACCGTGATCGAAAAGGCCGAAACCGCCGACGCCTTTGTGGTCGGCACACCGGTGCATTACGCGGCGGCGTCCGGGGCAATCACCTCTTTGATGGATCGCGTCTGTTATGCCGGCGGCAAATATCTGCAATTCAAACCGGCCGCCTGTATCGCAAGCTGCCGCCGCGGCGGCGCAAGCGCAACGTACGATCAGATCAACAAATATTTTGGGATTTTAAACATGCCGATTGTCTCCTCCAACTACTGGAACATGGTGCACGGCAACACGCCGGACGAGGTACGCCGTGACGAAGAGGGCATGCAGACCATGCGCCAGCTTGGGCGGAACATGGCGTGGATTTTAAAGTGCATCGAAGCCGGAAAGGAAAACGGCGTCGCCATGCCCAAGACTGAGGCCAAAATCAAAACCAACTATATCCGCTAACCGAATTTTAAGCACAAACCGGAGCGGCGCTTGAGCGTGGCGATAAACTCTTTTTTGCGAAAAATTTCATTTTGATTTTATCGCCGTCCCCTGTTCCGCCATGCCCACCACGGCGGCACGGCAATGAAATTTTTCGCCGATTTTACGCCGTTTTCGGCAAGATATTGCAACGTTGCCGCAACGGGCGCGGCGGCGGATTTATGGGCGAAGGGCTATTTATTCAAAACAATATCTTGCAGAAAACGGGTTTCTTCCGCAAACTAACTTTGAATTTACTCTTGACTAAATTATAGCATCGTGCTAAAATAAATGGGAAATGTGGTATCATTGTGGTATCACTTTTATATTAAAAAGGTTCCATAAAGGAGTGTGTTAAAATGAGAAAAGAAAGAAAAAAACATACTGATTTTCTTTTAAAGCTGGGCCTCAATATCCGATACTACCGAACCCTGCAAGGCTTTACACAAAAAGAGCTTGCCGCACGCAGCCGGATTTCGCCGGGGCATGTCGCAAAACTTGAAAATCCAAATTACGTGATTGCGCCGTCCATCAACGTGCTGTTTCGTATCGCGGCGGCGCTGCGAATCCCCATGAGCAGACTGATGAACGTAGACTTTAAATTGGACGACGAAAAAGGGATAGAATAACTCTATCCCTTTTATGCTATTTTTCAGACGATCGCAGCGTCCGCATCGCGTTTAAAATCGCGATGATGGAAACGCCGACATCCGCAAAGACCGCCTCCCACATGTTGGCAACGCCAAATGCCCCCATAATCAGGAAGATCAGCTTTACCAGCAAGACAAAAACAATGTTCTGTTTCACAATCTTCAGCGTCTTGCGTGCGATTTTCACTGCCTCGGCAATCCGCAGGGTGTTGTCATCCATCAACACCACGTCCGCCGCCTCAATCGCGGCGTCCGATCCCATTGCGCCCATGGCGATGCCAAGATCGGCACGCGACAGCACCGGCGCGTCATTGATACCGTCTCCCACAAATGCAAGTTTTTGTTCCGGCTCCATCTGACCGAGCAGCACTTCTACCTTTTCTACCTTATCCTTTGGCAGCAGTTCGGTATAAACAAGGTCGATGCCCAGTTCCTTTGCCACCTGCTCGCCGACCTCCCGGCGATCTCCGGTCAGCATTACCGTTTTTTGTACGCCGACCGCCTTGAGTTCCTGCATCGACGCTGCCGCCTCCGGCTTGATTTCGTCCGAAATCACGATGTGTCCGGCGTAGGTTCCGTCAATCGCGACATGCACCACGGTTCCCGTCAGGTGACAGGTGTGCGCCGCAGCGCCCACCTGTGCCATCAGCTTATCATTGCCGACGGCAATTTTTTTGCCGTCAATGGTGGCCTCGATGCCGCGCCCGGAATATTCCTCAACACCGGTCACTCTGGATTTTTCCGGCGTTTTGCCGTAGGCCTCGCAGAGCGACCGCGAAATCGGATGAGTCGAAAACGACTCGGCAAGGGCGGCATATTCCAGCAGCTGCGCTTTGTCGCAATGATCCGGATGCACCGCCTTGACCCGGAACACGCCTTTCGTCAGCGTACCCGTTTTATCAAAGACAATCGTATGGATTTTTGCCAGCACTTCCATATAGTTGCTGCCCTTAACCAAAATACCGTGTTTGGATGCGCCGCCGATGCCGCCGAAAAAGCTGAGCGGTACCGAAATCACCAGCGCACAGGGGCAGGAGATCACCAAAAATACCATGGCGCGGTAAACCCACCGGCTCCATTCATGCGTATACAGGCCGGGAATCAGCGCAAGCAGTACTGCGGCACCGACCACGATCGGCGTATAGTACCTTGCAAACTTGGTGATAAAGTTTTCTGCCTTGGCCTTGCGGCTTCCGGCGTTTTCTACCAGGTCTAAAATCCTGGAAACCGTGGACTCGGCATACGGCTTTGTCACCTCGACATAGAGTACGCCGCTTTGGTTCACACAGCCGCTGATTACCTCGTCACCGACCTCCACATCGCGCGGTATGGATTCACCCGTCAGAGCAACCGTATCCAAGGCCGAAGAACCCTCGGTCACCACGCCGTCCAAGGGAACCCGTTCGCCGGGCTGAATCAGGATGCGCTCGCCGACGTTTACTTCCTCCGGCATGACCTCCGTCCACGCGCCGTCACGCTCCACCCTGGCGCTGTCCGGCCGAATATCCATCAGCGCCGAAATCGACTTTCTGGACTTTCCGACCGCATAGCTTTGGAACCACTCGCCGACCTGGTACAAAAGCATAACCAGGACGCCCTCCGGGTATTCCCCGGTCGCAAACGCGCCGACCGTTGCCAGCGCCATCAAAAAGTTCTCGTCCAGCGCCTGGCCGTGGATCAGACCGCAGACGGCCTTCCACAAAATATCCCATCCGATCAGGGCATAGACGGCAAGAAAAGCCCCCAGCCGCCAGATTCCGTTTAGCGGCAGCAGGGCGGCAATCCCAAACAAAACCGCACTGACCGCAATCCGAATCAGCCTTTTTTTCAGTTTTCTGCTCATTTTGATCCTCTCCTTTTAACCCTTAAAGGCAATATCGGGTTTCGCTTAAATCAAAATACGGCAATCCGGCTCAATCTTCCGGCAGGCCTTAACCGCCTTTTTCAAAATATCATCAAAGACCTGATCCTCGGCGCTCAGCGTCATCTTTTGCTGCATAAAGCTGATGCTGACCTCTTCAACGCCGTCAATTTTGCGGATCGCGTCCTCCATCTTCATGGCGCAGTTTGCACAGTCCAAATCCTCCAGACGAAATACCTTTTTCATAACCAATCATCCTTTCTGCAATCTATTTTAAAATTTTATTCCTTAACATGATCCATACCCTGGCTGATGATCCGTCTTACATGATCGTCAGACAGCGAATAATAAATAATTTTCCCCTCGCGGCGGAATTTTACCAGCTTATTGTTTTTCAGCACTCTCAGCTGATGCGACACCGCGTTTTGACTGACGCCGAGCAGCTGCGCCAGGTCGCCGACACAAAGCTCTGTCTCCATCAAAACATACAAAATCTTGATTCGGGTGGAATCGCCGAACACCTTGTATAACTCCGCCAAATCGTATAAAATCTCATCCGGCGGCATCTGTTCATAAACCCGTTCCACAATATCGTCGCGCAGCGTCAAAAACAGGCCGCTGCCGTTTTCATTGTTTTCTCTCATATAAAACATCCTCTCATATGAATATCTATTCATATGTTAGCACCTTCATGTGTGTTTGTCAAGCCTTTTTTTGCAAAAAAAGAGAACTTTTGCAAAATGATCTCATTTTGCAAAAGTTCATACTGTTTCTAAATCATGTTAAGTCCCTAAAACAGATAGAAAAGAGAGTAAAACGTCCAAAAGCCGCTGACCAAAAGGACATATGCGCCAAGGCCGATTCCCACGGCAGCGGCGAGCCCTGCGCCCTCTTTTTTAGAAAGCGCAACAATGCCCAGAACCAGGGCGACCACGCCGCACGGCAAGCTGATTGCCAATGCCGAAAACGCCGTGGCAATCACGGCCGCGATCCCGAAAAAGAGCGCAAGCAGCGCCTTTACAGCGGACGTCTTTTGGCTATCCCCTGCGCCGCTTTGGCGATGCTGCGGTGCGGCGGCCGGCGTGGTGCCGGCTTCGCGCAGCGGAGACCTGTTTTGGATGCGTTCCGCCTCACGGTCTGTCAGCGGCCGGGGCATCGGCAGCAGCATATCCTGCCGCAGTGCCGCGCCACAAAGGGCGCAATGCGTTCTCTCCTCCCGGCTGATTGCACCGCAATGCTTGCACGCAAGCATTGCGCTCTGTTTCTCTTTCATCAAGGTTTTCCCCTCTTTCTCTGTCAAACGATGCCTATGCTACTCCTCATGCAGACGCTGCTCGGACAGTCTCTCCTCCACTGTCTTCTGATTGGCAGGTGCGTGCGCACTTTGCCATTCGCTGCGGCTGTCGGCATCGTCCTCTTCCTCCGGGAGCTGATCGCTCAAATCAATCAGCGCCTTCATATAGACATCGTTCTTTCTCTTTAAAATCAGCGCAAGGATCGCAAAAGCGACCGAAAACGCCATTCCAATCAAGCTAAATACCTTCCACACTGCCGCGGATTCTCTGCTTTTTTTACAGGGGCACATCCGCGTTCTGTCCTTGATCCATCGTCCGATCATAACACACTGCTCCTTTCACACGTCTCTTTCTTTCATGGTATCACGGCTGTTTGGGTTTGTCAACCTCAAAATTTTCAATCAGTCTCAGGCTGATTTCGCCGCTGCGCAAAACACGCTCCTCGCCCGATGCACCGCGCAGAATCAGTTCGCCGTCCTCACCGATCTGCTCTGCGATATAGCGGCTTCCCGGCTCCTTTGGGAGGGTTACGGGCTTTGAGAGCACCATCGAATGTGCGCGGTATTCCGGCAGATAGCTGCGGCTTTGCAGCATCTGCTCTAAATCCGCGGTTTGATTGACAAGCTCCGCCGCAAGGTGATTGCGCAGATTCGGCAATGCGTGTCCGCTGTCCAGATTCCCGGCAATTTCCTTAAGCTCCTCCGGGAATGCCGCATGGCAGTTGATGCCGATTCCCACCACAATCGCGTCCACCGTACCCGTCTCAAAGTTGCTGATCGCCTCAGTTAAGATGCCGCAGATTTTCTTGCCGTCCAGATACAGATCATTGACCCATTTTATGTCGGGATACCGTCCCGTCACCGCAAAAACCGCACGTGCGGCGGCAACCGATGCGGCCGCCGTGATTGCCACAACCCGATCGGTCGGCACCGTCGGGCGCAGCAGCAGACTAAAATAGATACCGCCGCCGGACGGCGAATAAAAGCTTCTGCCCAGCCGTCCGCGGCCGGCCGTCTGCGCATCGGCAAGCACCACCGTCTGATCCTTTGCGCCGTCCAGCGCCATCCGCTTTAATACATGGTTGGTCGAATCCACGGTTGCATACACCATGATGCGGTCTCTTCGCTGCGGATCCTTTAAATAAGGCAGCATCCCGGCCAGGGACAGCTGATTGTTCTCATTCTCTAAACAATAGCCGCGGTTTCTGACCGCCAGAATCCGATACCCGTCCTCCCGAAGGGACTGAATCTGTTTCCAGATTCCGGCACGCGAAATTTGGAGCCGTTTTGCAAGCTCCTCGCCGGAGAGGTATTCGCCCCTCTTTAATTCCAGTATCTCCAGCAGTTTTTCTTTCATACTCATCATTCCTCCGCGCCGCTGTCAAAACCCCGATCACCAAAAGCGCCATAAAATCGGCGAAAAATTTCATTGGTTTTTTTCGACCATTTTGACATTTTCCTCGCCAAGCAAGGCACGCAGCTTTAAAAACAACGTTTCGTTTTCGGATATCCAAAGGCTCTTTGGTGCCGCCATGGTCTCCTTTTTGGCGGCATCATAGAGATACACCGGGATATCCCCGTGGAATCCGCGCAGAACCTCTTTGATGCTTGTCATCTGCTGCGGCGTATTTTCTTCTAATTTTAGATACAGCTTTTGCGTTCCGTTTGCCGCCTTTGCCGCGTCCTCAAGCAGGCAGACCTGCTCCAAGCGCAGCTTGGGCGGCGCGTCATCGCCGATATCCAGGTTTCCCTCAACCAAAACAATCCGATCCGGCTGCAAAAGCGGATCGTATTTGCGAAGGAGACTGGGAAAAACCAAAACCTCCATCGAGCCGCTCAAATCCTCCAGCACGACATAGCGCATCATCTCTCCTTTTTTGGTGAGCTGATTGCGTGCACGGGTAATGATGCCGGCAAGCTTTACCTTCATGCCGCCCAAAAAGCGGCCGTTTTCATTTTCTGCAATATCGCGGATCTGCGCCCCGGCACAGCGAACAACCTGCTCGCGGCAGCCGTCTAAGGGATGCCCGGAAACATAAACCCCGATGCTGTCCTTTTCCATTGCCAGGATTTCTCTTTCTTCAAACTCCGGCACGTCCTCAAAATCATCCACCGCCAAAACGGGCTGATCCATCATCGAAAACATGTCAATCTGCCCCGGCATCACCATCTTTTGCTGATGCACCGCGTCATCCAAAACGCGTTCATACACGCGCAGCAGCACCGCGCGCTTTAGCCCCAGGCAGTCAAACGCACCGCTGCGAATCAGGTTTTCCAGCACGCGCTTATTGAGTTTTCTCCCGGCCATACGAACGCAAAAATCCCGAAAACCGGTGAAAGCGCCGCCGGCAGTGCGTTCCGCCACGATCTCATCCACCACGGCGCCGCCGACGTTCTTGACCGCCGCCATGCCGAAACGGATTTTTCCGTCCTCAACCGAAAACTGCCGCACACTTTGGTTAATGTCCGGCGGAAGAACGCGGATTCCCTTGCCTTTTAGCATTTCGATATACTGCGTCACCTTCTCGGTATGCTCCATCAACGAGGTCAAGAGCGCCGCAAAAAACGCAACGGGATAGTGGCATTTCAGCCATGCCGTCTGATATGCTACCACGGCGTATGCCGCCGCGTGGGACTTGTTAAACGCGTAGGATGCAAAATCCATCATCTCGTCAAAGATGGCCGCTGCGACCGATTCGTCCACGCCGCGGCGCACCGCACCGTCTACAACCTGTCCGTCCTCTTCGGTGCCGTAGATAAAGTTATGCCGTTCCTTTTCCATCACGTCGGCTTTCTTTTTCGACATGGCACGGCGCACCAGATCCGCACGCCCCAGCGAATATCCGCCCATCTCACGCACGATCTGCATAACCTGCTCCTGATAGACGATGCAGCCGTAAGTCACATTTAAAATATGCTCCAGCATGGGGTGCAGATAACGAATGTTCGCCGCATTTTTCTTATTTGCCACATAGGTTGGAATCGAGTCCATCGGACCCGGCCGATACAGGGATATCCCGGCGATGATATCCTCCAGATTTTCCGGCTGAAGCTCTTTCATAAACTGCTTCATGCCGCCGCTTTCTAACTGAAAAACGCCGTCCGTCTCGCCGGCCGAAATCATCGCATAGGTTTTCGGATCGCAAAAGTCCGGGTTTTGAATATCGATTTCCTCGCCGGTCTGCGCTTTGATATGCGCCAGCGTGTCCCGGATTACGGTCAGGGTACGCAGCCCCAAAAAGTCCATCTTTAAAAGCCCCAGCCGCTCAATGGTCGTCATGGTAAACTGGGTGGTAATGACGTCATCGTTTTTTTGCAGCGGCACATAGTTCAGCACCGGCTTTTCGGTAATGACAACGCCGGCCGCATGGGTCGAGGTGTGCCGCGGCAGCCCCTCCAGCTCCTTGGCCGTGTCGATCAGGCGCTTGATTTCCGGGTCGCTCTGATACATTTCGGTCAGTTTTTCGTTTACGACCAGCGCCTTCTCGATGGTCATTTTCAGTTCCATCGGGATCTGCTTTGCCACCTGATCCACAACACCGTACGGAATATCCAGCACCCGGCCGACATCCCGTACAGCAAGCCGCGCCGCCATAGTACCAAAGGTGACAATCTGACACACCTGATCGGTACCGTACTTGCGGTTAACGTAGTCAATGACCTCGCTGCGGCGTTCATAACAAAAGTCTATATCAATATCCGGCATACTGACGCGTTCCGGATTTAAAAACCGTTCAAAGATCAGACCGTAGCGGATCGGGTCTACATTGGTAATGTGCAGACAGTAAGAAACCACGCTTCCGGCTGCGCTGCCGCGGCCGGGGCCGACCATGATGCCGTTTTCGCGTGCGTAACGGATAAAGTCCCAGACGATTAAAAAGTAGTCCACATAGCCCATCTGCTCAATGATGCCAAGCTCATAGTCCAGTCTTTTTTGTACCGACCCGTCATCGTTTGGATAACGCTCTGCCATGCCGGCAGCGGTCAGGTGCCGCAGATATGCCGCCGCGGTCATGCCGTCCGGCACATCGAATTTGGGAAGATGCAGCTTGCCGAACGTAATGTCCACCCGGCAGCGATCCGCAATTTTCTGCGTATTGGCAATCGCCTCCGGAAACTGCGGAAACAGCGAAAGCATCTCTTCCTCTGATTTTAAATACAGCTGGTCGGTCGCCATCTTCATGCGATCGGTGTCGGACACGGTTTTTCCCATCTGGATACACATTAAAACGTCCTGATACACCGCGTCCTCACGGCGGACATAATGGATATCGTTGGTCGCCACCAGGGAAACCGAAAGCTCCTTAGAAAGCGTCATTAAGCCGCGGTTGATCTTTTGCTGCTCGATGATGCCGTGATCCTGTAATTCAATATAAAAATGATCCCGGTCAAAGATGGTTAAAAATTCCTCTGCGCGGCGTTTTGCCTCCGCATAGTTATCGTTTAAGATGTTGCGCGACAAAACCCCTGCCATACAGGCGCTGAGCGCAATCAGTCCGCCGCTGTAACGGCGCAAAAGCTCCATATCGATCCGGGGTTTATAATAAAAGCCCTCGATAAAGCCGAGCGACACCAGTTTCATCAGATTATGATAGCCCTCGTCATTCTCGGCAAGCAGAATCAAATGATAACTCTGTGCGTCATACTCGTGCACCTTGTCGTGACGGCTCCTTGCGGCCACATAAACCTCGCAGCCCAGAATCGGATGAATCCCCTGGGATTTGGCATATTCATAAAAGTCAATGACGCCGTACATATTCCCGTGGTCGGTGATGGCAAGGGCGGTCTGTCCCAGCGCCTTTGCGCGGTCAACCAGCTTCTTGATGGTTCCCTCGCCGTCAAGCAGGCTATACGCCGTATGGGTATGCAAATGTGCAAAAGCCAAGTCATCATCCCCTTTCCGGATTTTTTACAGCTGCATCAGTTTTTTCAGCCGATGATTCACGCCCGACTTTGTCAGCGGCGGATTCATCAGCGCGCCCAGCTCACTCAGGCTCATCTCCTTATGCGCCAGCCGCAGTCTTGCAATCTCTCTCAGATCCTCCGGCAGCTGATCTAAACCGATGGTTTTTTGGATTTCTTCAATGGCGCGCACCTGACGGACGGACGCGTTGATGGTTTTTTCCAGGTTGGCCGTCTCACTGTTCGCGGTTCGGTTAAAGTCGTTGCGGATTTCCTTTTCAATCTTAATATTTAAAAGCTCCATCTGCGCCTTAAACGCGCCGATATAGCTTAAAAAGTCCGAAATACTCTCGCTGTTTTTTAAATACAACACATATTTTGACTGCCGCCCTGCCATCTTAAACGAAAACCCGATATCGTAAAGCAGCTGCTGCATGTCCCGTCCAAGTCCAAGGTAAGGTGTGACAAATTCCATATTATAATTCTTTTTGGGGTCAATCACCGTACCGCCGCTCAAAAAAGCGCCCTTGCAAAACGCGCGGCGGCAGCAATCGTTTTCCGTAAGCTCCTTTGCGATGCGGTACCGAATCATTCCGCTTGACGGATCGGTAAGATGCAAATCGTAAAGCAGCTGCAGAATCGCCGTGGCATCGCTGATTTCCGCAACGTAACGCGCACTGTTTTCACTGCTCTGCGCCGCCTTTGCCTCCATTCCCATGGTACGGCAAAGATTGGCAAAGCTGCCCAAGACATCCTGATTTTCTGTCACAAAGCGCACCGCGCGCTCCGAGAGCGCCGCACCGAACAACAGCATTCCGGCAAGCTCGGCACGGTCACAGCAGCGGTGCTGATTCTCCTGTTTAAAAAGCTCTTCCTTGGTTAACTGAGAAAATGATTTCATTGCAACCCCTCATTTCCTGTTTTCCTGATTTCTTCTTCGGGCAGGGTGGTACAGTCGAACACCCTCCTCACTGACAAGCTCCCGATCGTGCAGACGCACATAGCGGAGAACATCAAAGATCGTATCGGCCAGCACTTCCACATCATGCCGGATATAGCGGTTTTGGTAAATGCCCACCAAATCCCGTTTGATCCACTTGATCTTGGTTTTTGCAAAGCGTTCCTCATCCAGAACAACCGCCTCGGCGTCCTGCTCCATATATTTAGAAAGCAGCGGCGTATTGATCGGCTGCTGATTGACAATGCAATAGTCCAAAAAGTCCGCGCCGGTATGATCTAAAATCGCCTGCACATGATCAAAGGCGGTATAGCCGTCTGTCTCACCGGGCTGCGTCATGATATTGTTAATGTATAAAACCGGCGCATGCGAATCCCGGATTGCCGAGACCACGCCCGGAACCACCAGATTCGGCAGTATGCTGGTATAAAGGCTGCCGGGGCCTAAGGTGATCAGATCCGCCTTGGCAATCGCCTCCGCGACCTCCGGGATCATGGTAATCGGCTCCTGATGCATCGGATTTTTGTGCTGCAGCCAGATCCGTTTGATTCGGTTTTGGTCGCTTGCGCTGTGGCCGATGGTCGATTCGCCAATCACCTGTTCGCCGTCATCCAGCTCTGCCGCCAACTCGACATCGGTCGCCGTCACCGGCAGCACCTCGCCCTGCACCCTTAAAACCTCATTGACGTTTTGCACCGCTTTGACAAAATCGCCGTCAAAAATCTCGTTCATGGCGGCCAAAAACAAATTGCCGAAATTCTGGCCGCGCAGCGATCCCTGACGGAATCGGCACTGCAGCAAGCGTTCCATCACCGGCTCGGTCTTTGCCAGGGCCAGGATACAGTTTCGGATATCGCCCGGCGGCAGCATATGTAAATCCCGTCGCAGCATGCCGCTGCCGCCGCCGTCATCGGCCACACTGACAACCGCCGTAATGTGATCGGTGTAGCTTTTCAGGCCGCGCAGCATGGTTGAAAGCCCGGTTCCGCCGCCGATGGCAACAATGTTCGGATGATCGGATCTGTTGGTTTCCTTCATCATATTCACCCTTTTTATCTCCGTCAGATTCCCTTTTGAATATCGCGATGCGACGCCAAAACATGGTGTCCGCTGCGCAAGAGCTGTTTATGAAGCTCTTCGGCAATGGTCACACTGCGGTGATGTCCGCCGGTACAGCCGATCCCGATCACCAGCTGCGCCTTTCCTTCTTTTTCATAGTGCGGAATCAAATATTCCATCATATCGACCAACTTTTTGACAAACTCCCGGCTTTGTGCATAGTCCATCACGTAGTCGCGCACACAGGTTTCCAGTCCCGTATGCTCCCGAAGTTCGGGAATATAGAAAGGATTTGGCAAAAAGCGTACGTCAAACACAAGATCCGCATCCAGGGGGATCCCATACTTAAACCCAAAGGACACCACATGAATGGTCATAGAAAAATCCCTTGCGCCGCCGTAAATCGAGGCAATATGCGCCTTCAGCTGCGCCGTGGACATTCTGGAGGTATCCACAATGTGCGTTGCCCGTTTGCGAATATCATCCAAAAGCGTCCGCTCACGGCGAACCCCGTCCAAGATCCGGCCGCCGACCGAGAGCGGATGCTCCCGTCTTGTCTCTTTATAGCGCTTTAAGAGGACTTCCTCGCTCGCCTCCAAAAACAAAATCTCATAATCATAGCCAAGCTCTGAAAGCTGGTCTAAATTCGCGTCCAGTTCCCGGAACAAATCGCCGCCCCGGATATCACAAACCAAGGCCGCCATATCCTGCGGCTTGGCCGACCGATGATAAATCTCGGCAAATTTGGGGATCAGCTCCGGCGGCATATTATCCACGCAGTAGCAGCCCAAATCCTCCAGCGCCTTTACCACCTGGGATTTTCCGGCGCCGCTCATCCCGGTAATGATAATAAATTTCATAACTTCTCACCTCTTTGGTAACGCACTTCTCAATTAAAATTCCCCTAAAAACCGAACCTCCGGCATAAGACGTACCCCGAATTTTTCTTCCACCTTATTTTGTACCGTCTCAATCAGCGTGCGGATTTCCGCCGCAGTCGCATTTTGGTCGTTGACAATAAACCCGGCATGCTTGGTCGAAACGGACGCGCCGCCGACGCGCAGCCCCATCAGCCCGGCATCCTGAATCAGCTTGCCTGCAAAATACCCCTCCGGGCGGCGGAAGGTACTCCCTGCGCTCGGATACTGCAGCGGCTGCTTTTCTTTCCGCCGCTTTGCCAAATCGTCCATTTTTTCACGGATTTGCGCCGTGTCTCCCTCGCAGAGCGTCATATCTGCCCCCAGGATAACCCAATCCGGGTGCTGCATAAAAACACTCTTTCGATAACCAAATTCCAGATCCTTTGCCGCAAGCGTCTGCACCGTGTTCTTCTCATCCAGGTACTGCACGCTGCTCACAATTTGTTTCATCTCTCCGTCATAGGCGCCGGCATTCATATATAAGGCACCGCCCAGCGTTCCCGGTATGCCTGCGGCAAACTCCAGCCCGGTCAGTGCGTTTCCGAGGGCATAGTTTGCAAGTCTTGACAGTTTAATCCCTGCCTGGGCACGGATTATGTTTCCCTCTGCCGTGCAGTCAGCATAGGCATTGCCAAGGCTGATTACGGCGCCGCGGATGCCGCGGTCACCCACCAGCACGTTTGAACCGTTTCCCAAAAACATATAGGGAATCTTAAGCTGCCGCAGCAGCTTGCATACCGCACGGATCTCGCCGGTCTCCGACGGTTCAATCCACAAATCGGCATTGCCGCCTGCCCGAAAGGTTGTATGCCTGCTCATCGGCTCTCCCACCTTTACCATGCAGGGGCCGACAATCTCAGAGACCAGGCGTACCACTGTATCTGCAATCATCCGGCCGCCTCCCTACTGTGAAATTCCTTTAAAAAGGCAAGAAACCGCGCCCCGTTCACATTCATAATCAATTCCTCCGGGAAGTCGATTTCCTCCAGCATAGCGATTGCATGGTCGAATATGCCGATCTGGTAACAGTTGTGCGCATCCGAGCTGACAACGATTTTCGTGCCCAGCTTTTTGCAGATCAGCGCAATATCGCGGCAATTCTCACGGCTGCCGGCACGTGCCTCAAAGGAATGGTTGTTAATCTCGATACATTTATTGGCTTTCTTTGCCGCAGCAATGACGGTCTCGTGGTCAAAGTCAAATCTCTGATCCCCGGTATGCCCCAATATGGTAACATACGGATTTTGAATCACGTTCAGCCATGCGGCGGTATGCGCTTCTTTTGATGTGCTGTGATAGCACGGCGTATGCATGGACGCGATCATCATATCCGCCCCTTCCTGCACGGATTTCGGAACATCCAAATGCCCCTCATCATCCAAAACATTTGCCTCGATTCCCTTGAGCAGCCGCACGCCGTCAACCTCCTTCGGCAGATCGTGCATAGTGCTAAAATGCCATATATACGGTGCATCCGGGATTGCCGGCGCGTGGTCTGTCATGCAGATCAGATCCAGACCGCGCCGCTTTGCCATTGCCAGATTTTCCGCCACGGTGCTAAAGGCGTGGTCGCTGCAGTTTGTGTGGGTATGCGTATCTGTCAATATTTTCATGCAAGTTCCCCTCTTTTCTTACTTCTTTCTGTCTATGTTCTCTGTCCGTTCGCCGTGCGCTTTTTGCGGCGCTTCTCAGCCGTTTGCGCCGAACGCACCGCCGACATGCTCCGAAATTCTGCGGTTTAATTCCTCTGCGGCGTTATAACCCAGCTTCTTCTGTCGGTTATTCATCGCGGCAACCTCAAAAATCACGGCAAGGTTACGCCCCGGCCGCACCGGAATCGTCAGAGACGGAATATCAAGCCCCAAAATATTGGTGTACTCATCAACCAGACCCAGACGGTCATACTGCTTTCCGTGCTCCCACGCCTCCAGATGAATAATCAGATCAATCTTTTCCGATTCCTTTACGGCACCCATACCAAAGATGTTTTTTACGTCAACAATTCCGATACCGCGGATCTCGATAAAGTGCCGTATAATGTCCGGCGAAAAGCCCACCAAAGATTTTGACGACACCTTTTTGATCTCCACCGCGTCGTCGGCAACCAGACGGTGGCCGCGCTTAATCAGCTCCACAGCGGCCTCACTCTTTCCCACGCCGCTGTCGCCCATAATCAAAACGCCCTGGCCGTAAACCTCAACCAACACCCCGTGCCGGGTGATTCTCGGCGCAAGCTCTACGTTCAGGTATGCGTTGAGCGTACTGGTAAAATAAGAGGTTGAATGCGGCGAGCGCAAAACGGGAATATCAAATTCCTGCGCCAGCATCATCATCTCCGGCGAGGCATTGCCGTTTCGGGTCAGCACCACCGCGGTGACATGCTTTTCAAACAAATGCTTTAAGCACTGATACCGCTCCTCGGAGGTCAGCGTGGCAAGATAGGTATTTTCTACCATACCAAAGACCTGAATCCGCATCGGATCAAAATAATCAAAAAAACCGGTAAGCTGCAATCCGGGGCGGTTTAAATCTGCCGTTTCGATCAGAATTTCACGTTCCGGGTAATAGAGCTTCTCCAGCTTCATCTCACTTACAACTTTATTCAGTTCTACGCTGAAGTTTTCCATAGTATGACACCTCTTTTTATGTATGCGCTATTGCATACACCCCATCTATTTTATCATTCCCATTATACTATGAATACCCGTCTTTTGCAAGGGATATCCGCGGAAATTTTCACAAGTTTTCGTGCTGCGCAGGCGCCGGAAAAATTTTCGATTATTTTTTTAAAAAACACTTGCAATCTTGACAAGTTTCTGGTATAATAGTTCGAGTTGAATTTAGTTTTGCACTGTTAAGGAGGTGTATCTATATGGCAAAATGTGAAGTTTGCGGCAAGGGCGTTACCTTTGGTATTAAGGTTTCTCACTCTCACAGACGGGCCAACAAAGCTTGGAAGCCCAACATCAGACGGGTTAGAGCAATTGTTGACGGTACCCCTAAAAAAGTGTATGCTTGCACCAGATGTCTTAGATCCGGCAAGGTTAACCGCGCTGTATAGGAATGCACGCTTTTAGGATGCAGTTTCGCAATAAAACGCTATGAAACGGCCTGTGTGATGCGCGGATGATGAAATTCCGCCGATGGACAGGCCGTAAAGCAAAACACGCATATCACTTTTACGGTGATATGCGTGTTTTCGTATGTGTGAGGTTTTGAGCGCCCGTCATTCATAGTTTATTCGTATTTATTTTTACATATGTAAACTTTTAATTGTGCGTCCAGCTTGTTGTTTACGACAAACCCCTTAATCACACCGTTTTCATACTTATTATTTGTAACCCAAACCTTTTGAACGCCTTGTTCATATTTGCTATCGCTTATAAATACTTTTACCGCGCCGCTTTCAAATCGATTTTGAACAAAAAATATCGGTGTTGCCATTTTAATCTCCCTTTCCTTATTTTATGATTGGTTTTTTATCAACATACTCTTTTTTCAAAAACTCTTTTTGACATTCAGAACATTGATACTTTACTTCATACCACACACGTTTTCCCTGCACAACCACCTCCTGCGTCATTATTTTTTTCGGCGGATTCAAATATTGGTTAGACATAGCATCCAGCATACCCTTTGTACGATAATTATTTTTATTATCGTATTCTTTGATTTTAACCTCTTCTTTAAAGAGCACCGGCTCTGTATAAAGTACATTTTTCTGCATTACCGTAACCTTTCTTGATTTACAATAGGGGCATTTGGTTCTCCCAAAATAAGAACCTGCCACACCAATCAAAGCCACTGCAAACAGCACTATCGCGAAGATCAAGCCACCCATATTATCCCCCTTTCGTCCTGAATCCTTACCCGATTATCATAGGCGCTGTGCTTATTTTTAATTTTGTTTTTGTTTCGGCTGACAAATTGTTGAGGTTTTCATAAATCCAATCGATAAGCTGTTCGCCGTCCATCATCATAATGTCATACTTTTCGGCCTCCTGTTTCACATCATCACCAACAACGCCGCTTGTAATCAATATCAGTTTGTCATAGCCCTCATCTTCACCGTTCTTTTTGATTTCTTTCAACTGTTCAATTCCCCAAACACCCGTATCGCCGTCATGGTGCTTAACCTGTGCCAGAATACTTATAAACCTCGATACCGCTTCTACATCTGCATCGCCATATCCTTTAAAGGCTCGCTTTGACAAAACATGCGCCTCAAATTTATCACATTCAAACAATTCGCGAACAAGTTCTTCCAGCCCAACACCGCCCGATTTAAGATATACATCGCCTTTACGAATATTTTCAAGCAGCTTATGCTTAAATGTTTCTGTTAATTGATTTTCATATTCGGCGGCAGCTTTTGAAACGGAATACGTATCATCGTTGAAAATTTTTTCGATTTCGTCCTTAAAATCGCATAAGTCCAAAACCGTTGCTCCGCGCAGATGCAGACGGCGGGAAAGCCGCTCTGACAGCTGATTCCTTGCTACACAGCGATTATTTCCGTTTTTATCTTTCAGAAATGTAACTTTTAATTGATTCGCCAGGTCGCAGTTTTTCGATTTTTCGTCATAGATAAATTCATTGCCTGCAACCGCCAGCCAGACGTTATTCCAATGGGGAACAAGAATATAATCACCCATTTTGATATCCTTAAACCGTTTGATTTCGTTTATCTTTTTCCCTCGCAGCTGGGGTGCGAAACACCATTCATCACAAGCCTTTCCGATTTGCTGCACAATTTCCCGTTCTGTCATTTGTGACAGATTCCAGTCACTCCACCCAATGGCAACTGCACTTTTTTGCTCTGCAAGATCGAATTGATTGTTCTGTATCCTGACCATGTAACAATTTCTTTCCATGAATGCGTCCCCTTTGATAACTAATATGTATCATGTTTCTATATCAAAATCACTAATGCTACTGTCATACTAAAAATTTTTTACTTTCATCTTGATCCATCCGTTTTTATTCAACATTTTGATTTGTCAAAAGGTACACCTTTTGACAATGGCTTATTTCACGTAATATAAAAGCAATGTTGGAAAAATTTTTCTTTTTTTTGTAAAAAATTTGCAAAAATGATTGATTTTCGAATACTTTTGTGCTATGATTCTACATGTTAGGATGGCTGTCAAAAGGTGTACCTTATGACAGTCATTTGTTTTTTATCCGATATTCACGAAGCCGGCGATAAAAGGTGGATTCGCTGATTTGGCACATTTTAAGGATTTCGTCAAGCGTGATTTTCTTCTTTTCCCACTGTTTTACGAGCGATATAAACTCCGGCGGAATTTCTTTTTCCGGTCTGCCAAAGTGCACGCCCTTTGCTTTTGCGGCGGCTATGCCCTGCATCTGCCTTTTTCGGATGTTTTCCCTTTCGCTTTGTGCCACAAAAGACAGTATTTGAAGCACCAAATCCGCTATAAATGTTCCCATTAAGTCCTTGCCCTGCCTTGTGTCCAAAAGCGGCATATCGATCACGCATACATCCGCACCGATTTCCTTTGTCAGCACGCGCCATTGATTTTGAATTTCTTCATAATTCCGCCCCAAACGGTCAATCGAGAGGATATAGAGTAAATCTCCGCTTTTCAGCTTTTTTATCAGTTTTTGATACGCCGGCCGGTTAAAATCTTTTCCCGACAGTTTGTCAATGTATATATTTTTCTCTGCGATATTTTGTCTGCCGAGTGCAAGTATTTGCCTGTCCTCATTCTGGTCTGTACTTGACACCCTCACATATCCGTATATTTTCATAGTGAAACCTCCATTGCCTCATGATAAAACAAAAAGCTGCCTTTATTGAAAAAGACAGCTTTCTGCTTGCAAGTATGAAATTTTCCGTTAAACGGTTGACAAAACCGATTTTCAGATGTATAATGATAATAGAAAAAGGCAGTCCGTTTGAACGGCTCGCCAAATATGAACTAAGAGTTAGTCGCTACATTTGACGGTGTGGGCGACTAACTTGCTTTTATAGTAAAAACTATCATAAAGATAATTGTAAAAAACAATGTTCTTAATATAGTCTTTCCCATAAGCAACACCCCCTTTCCATTATGTAATGGGGTTGGGGCGAGCCGTCCACGGAATGTTCATTCCCGAACTGCCTGTCGGATTGCTCCGACAAAATTTATTATACATCATTGATTCCTAAACTTCAAGACATTTTGACAAAGAGGCTATTTTCGCGCGTTTTGTGCGTGATTTTTTATTTTATCTGACATCCCGATCGTTTTTTCTTATTCCAAAAGTCCGTATTTTCTTTTGATTCGCTCGATTTTTTCACACATCGGCTCTGCCGCAAAATACAAAAAGAACACCGTTGACGCCGCGTGGATCAGATCAAAAGGCATCCCCAGCGCATACGTTGACAAAATCATCGTCCATGTCGGTCTTGCACTGATCAGCAGCACGGAGAAAAAGTTCATGATCCCACCATAACAAACCATGGCCGCAAAAAAGCCGAACACGCAAAACGACGCCTTAGAAGGCCGCAGCACTCCCTTTTGCACCAAAATCCCGGACAAGAGTCCGATACCGCCGAGCGCCGCCATTTGCCACGGCGTCCATGGGCCTTGCCCAAAAAAGAAGTTCGATACAAAAGCGCTGAGTGCTCCCACCAAAAATCCCGTCTCGCCGCCGAGGCACGCCCCGGTGATGATCACCAACGCAACAACCGGCTTAAACTGCGGCAGCGCCGCAAAGGCCGCGCGGCCCGCAACCGTCATGGCGCTAAGTGCGCTGATTAACACAACCTCACGGGCAGAGGGTTTCTTACCCTCGTAGGCAAGAAGAAATGCAAACATCGCCTCCAAAAGAATCAGCAGGCTGATAAAATAATACTTTTTTTCGCCCAAGAGGTACACACCGGCCGCAACCGTCAGCGGAATCAGCAAAAAAACACCCCACGCCGCAATGCGTCCGCGCCCTGTTGTTCTCGTTTTCTGCCGCAGTACGGTCAGCGGAAACTCCCTCTGCGCAATCAAATTCCGGCACGCCGCACCGGCAAAAAAGATGCTTGCAATCTGCAGCCAAACACTGCGGCTGTCCTGCTCCTTGCCATACAAAAAAATCTGTGACACCAAAAACAGTGCCGCAAAGACAATGCCCATCACGATTTTAGAAAGCGAAGGCTTATCCTTTTTTTCGGTGCTTTTCTCCTTTGGCTTTTGCACCGCGCCCTTTTGAAAAAAGTCATCCTCCGGCGGACTTTGGGGCAGCGTCACGCCGATTGCCTCTGCAATATCGGTTTCCAGCACCGCATGCGGAATCATGCCGCGCGCCATGCGGCAGGCATCGGTGGTATAAAAGCTTTTTTGGTCAAAAAAGCGGCGCGGCGTCCCCTCAGACACAATCTGTCCGTCAAAAAACATGCCGCAGCGATCGGCATACTGCGCGCAAAATTCAATATCATGCGAAACCATAAGAATACCAACGCCGTTTTGCCGCAATGTGCAAAGCAGCCGCGCCAGTTTCTCCTTGAACCACGCGTCAAGCCCCTTGGTCGGCTCGTCCAGGAGCAAAATTTTCGGCTTTTTCAGCAGCACCATGGCAAGCGCGGCGCGCTGCATCTGACCGCCCGACAGGTCATAAGGATGCCGCTCCAAAAATGCTCCGATCGCGCAAAAGTCTGCAATGCGATCAAGCATTTCCTCTTTTTCCTCCGGTGACAAAGATTCGCCGTCTAACACATGCCACAGATTTTGGCGTACGGTTTTATGCGCAAACAAATCCTTGGGATTTTGCGGCAGCGCCACAATGCTTGCGCCCTCCTTTTTCCAAACCTTGCCGCGGTACGCCTTTTGTACGGACAATATGACAGAGAGCGCCGTGGTTTTTCCGCTGCCGTTGCCGCCGACAACGCTATACCACTCTCCCTCGTGCAAGGTGAAATGCAGCCCCTTCAAAACGTCCGGCAAATCTCTTTCGTACCGAAACCAAACATCATCAAGACGAAGGAGCGCTTCGCCCATCGGCAAATCCTCCTTTGGGACTGCAAGCTCTTGTTTTACGGGCATCTTGGAGAGCCAGGCGCGGCCGTCACGCACGGTAACCGGCATCTTGCCGATGTCTTGACTGCCGCTTGCGGCATACAAACGCATCGCCGCCGGAAACGCCAAAAACATTTCGGGGTGTTTCTCCTGCACCGCCGCACTGACGGCGCCGGGGCTTCCCTGGGCAAAAATCGCGCCCCGTTTCATCACAACCATGCGGTCGGCAAGCGGCAGCACCTCTTTTAAGCGGTGCTCGGACAAGAGAATCGTTGTTCCGATCTCCCGATTGATTCGCACCAATGTGGAAAAAAAGTCATGTGCCGCAATCGGATCCAGCTGTGCCGTCGGCTCGTCCAGAATCAGCAGAGACGGCTGCATCACCATCACCGATGCCAGGTTTAAAAGCTGCATCTGACCGCCGGACAGGGCGGCAACATCCATGTGAAACCAGTTTTGTATCCCGAAAAAGGAGGCCATCTCCGCCACCCTCGCGCGGATTTCCTGAGGCTCCATCCCGATGCTTTCCGGGCCGAATGCCATCTCATGCCACACCTTGTCGCATACAATCTGCTGACCGGGATCCTGAAACACAAAACCGATTTTCTCCGCCTGCTCGCGCAAAGAAATCGTCTCGGCCGCAGCGCCGTCAATCAGAACCTTTCCTGTTTTTGCTCCGTGCGGCGCAAGCGATGGCTTGATGCTGCGCAGCAGGGTAGACTTTCCGCACCCGGATTCTCCGCAAAGCACCACAAATTCTCCGTTTTCGACCGTCATGCTGACCTGATTCAGCGCAGGCGTGTCCGACTGCGGATAGGTAAATGTCAGATCCTCGATCTTAATTTTTTCCATCGAACCGCCTCCCTTCCCTCTATCATGGCCGGCGTCAATGACAACATCAAATAAGCAACCATGCCGCACAGGCTCTTTGCCGATACCGCAGCGCCCTTGATACTCGGAAAATACCGAAAATACGCACCGCGGGTAACGCCGCAGATAAGCACAAAGAGCGAAAGTATCAAAAGCAAGCCCAAGATCATCCGATCCCGTTTGGTAAACACAAAGTTTGAAAACGCCGTCCGACCCGGCAAGCCGTAGCCGCGGCTTTTCATACTGTCCGCCGTGTCCATCGAGTCCTCAAAGCATCGGGTCACCAAAATAGACAGCATATGCATGCCGTGCCCGGCTTTTTGCAGCATGCCCTTATCCGCCCGATCGGCGCCGATCCCCTTTTGCGCATGGGAAATCGCGGCAAGTTCGCGCCGATATTTCGGCACAAAACGCAGGGTCATCGACAGCATCAGCGAAAACGCCGGCATCACCTTGCCAAACAGGTACATCCATTTGTCCCCGGTCATCACACGGTGGAAGCAAAAGAACCAGCACATGACCGAAAAAAACATCACGCCGGACGCCGCACCGTAGAGGATCGACTCAAGCGTCAGCGGATTGCCGGACGGCAGATAACACAAAACGGTCACACCGGCATGACTGAACAGGGGGCTAAGCACCGCCGCAAAGACCGCGCAGAAAAACAGATAACCAAGGCTTTTAAGCGTCTTACCGCCTCCCGTCATCAACGCACAAGACAAAGAGGACACCAGGCTGATCCCAAGATAAACCGGGTGCATATAAAACATGGAAAAGCCGATAACGGCCAGAAAATAGACCGCGTTCACCAGCGGATGACAACGCTTAAACTCACGCATCCTTTTGCCCTCCTTCGCTTAGCGAACCGCCAACGTCCGCGCCGCGGTCACAGGTATAGACCCACTCGACGCGATCTCCCGGTTTTAATAAATACCGTGAGCATCCGTAGTTTGGGAACCATCCGTTGACCCGATAGACCCAGCCGGACAGCTCGCCGCAGTCAAACTCATACAAATTGGCGATTCCCTCCACATAGGCGCTGTGATAGACCGGCGTGTTTACAAACTCCATCGGAATTTTCTCGCGGCGCAATTCCCGGCGCAGAACCTGAAACACGTTCTCTCCCTCATAAAAAGAAACCGCACGCTCCGATAAAATTACGCCGTCCTTCGGTACCAGCTCCATCTTCTCAGGATCCAGCGCCGACAGGTTTTCAAGCAATGCATCGCAGCGCACCGAGAGCGTACAGGTATATTCCGGCGCATCCTTTTCGACTTCCTGCGGCTCTTTCGGAACCGGCTTTCCGGCCGGAACAGGGTCGGTCTCATAGCGATCCCGTCCTGTATCCTCCGACAATTCCATGCCGTTTTGCACGGAATACGCCGCGTCACCCTCCTCGGCCGGCATCTGCGTTTCTTCCTCCTGCACCGTCTGTTCCGGCGTTTCTGTATCGGAGTGCTGTTCTTCCTCCGCCCCGCGCGCCGATGCGGAATCATCTGCCACCTTCGGCTCTTTCTTCTTCAAAAATTCCTCCGGGATTGACGTCTCAGCGGCTTGCGGCGCATCTTCGGCAATGCGCCAGCCGTGCAGGGAGGGCGCATTGCCGCCCCACCAATAGACAAAGGCAAGCAGCCCCAAAACCGCTGCCGCAAGCAGAATCTGTTTTTTGTAGCGCAACAGGCGCATCGCCTTTGCCTCCTTTTCAAAATTTTTATTCGCCGCCGACTGCGGCAAAATCATATGTTCTATAACAGTACGGCGCATCGCAGCAATTGATAAAGCATGTGCGCAACCTCCGCGCGGAGTACGGGGATCTGCGGTGCAATCTGCATACCCGTATCCGGCAAAATCCCTGCATCGCAGCAAAAAGCCGCTGCCTCCTCCGCCCATGCACTGATCGTTTTATAGTCGTCAAATACGCTCAGAATATCCTGCCGTGCGGTCTCGTCATACGCGCGGTCTGCACCGCAAAGCTTTGCGGCACGGCAGACCATGACCGCCGCCTCTTCACGGGTAATTCGTCCGTCCGGCAGAAAGCTTTGTTCCGACACACCCGTCACAATGTTAAAATGCTCTGCTGTCGCAATGTAGCCGGCATACCAGGCATCGGACGGGACATCCGCAAATTCCTTGCCGGGCGCAGCCGCAAGCCCCAGTCCTCTCACCATGATTGCCGCAAATTCGGCTCTCGTCATGGTTGCGTCCGGCGAAAAGGTATTCTCATCCATACCGCTGATGACAGACCGTGCCGCCAGATCCTCAATCTCGCTTTGATATATATGGCCGCGGATATCGGAAAACGTCTTTGCCGCGCCGATTTCTCTCGGCCGAACGGCCGGGTCTTTACCGGGAAGTCCCATTTTCGTCTCCGATGCAGCCTCCGCGATGTTCCCGTCACGCATGTCAAAGAGCGCATTTTCACCCTTTAAAAATCGCTGCCATGCAACCAATGCATAAAAGCACTGCTCGGTTGCCATGCGATCCGCCGCGCCGGAGCGCTGATGTGCAAAGCAGCCGCCGCCCAGATAGAAATTGCAAAGTCCGTCCGCGGCAGTCATTTCACCCTTGACAAAGCGCGGATCATCGGCCGCAATTCCAAGCGCCGCCATCGCCGTCACAACCTGTGCCGTACTCTCCGCAAAGCTGCCAAAACTGCCGTCGTCATTCTGCCGCTCGGACAAAAAGGCAAGTGCGCGGTTGATGGCATCTGCCGCCGTATTTTCTGTCCGAAATCCCGCCAGCGCACTGAGCGCCATGGCCGTCATATCGATGTCCGATTCCTCGCCGAGACCCCAGCCGCCGTCCGTATGCTGCATGGAAAGGATTTTTTCCGCATAGTCCCGACACGCCGCCGCTGCCTCCGGCATTTTTGACTGATCTCTTGCATTCAGCGCCAAAAGCGCCCAGACCGCGCCGTTAAAACCCTGCTGCATGGTTTTTTCTTTCTCGGTCAGCGGAAGGAGCAGGTTATATCCCTCCACATTCTGTGCGTCCGCACCGGCCGCCGTCAGCGCCAGCGCAGCCCTTGCATACTCCGTATACTTTTTATCGTGCAAAACGCCGCCGCGCTCTAAGATATACTGACGCGCGTTTTTTTGATACTGCGCGGCAAGATCCGCGTACTGTATGCGGTCATAGCGCATCAGCCCCAGTATTGTCCAGTCGCCGCCAACGGCGCCAATTGTGGGATTTGGCGTGTTTTCCGCCAAATACTGCGCCACATCCGCCGTGACCGCCGCGATATCGGTCTTTGCACAGACCGTCCACGGCATCGCACAAAAAAGCATAAAAATCCACATACCAACGAAGGATTGTCTGATCCATTGTTTCACTTTCATCACCACTCCGACCGAAATCATGTAACCCTAATCTTGATTTTAAAGATGAATTACCGCGCTCGGCCCCTATTTTTCTGACAACAGTATACCATATCCTTTCCATCCGGGCAATAAGGAAATGAAAAATGTTTTGCGCCGTCACATAAAAAATGCCCCGCAGAGCTTGCGGGGCACTAAATTTACATCGCTTATTTCTGAGGACCTGCGGATACCAGCGCCTTGCCGGCTGCATTTCCTTCGTATTTTGCAAAGTTCTTGATGAATCTGCCTGCCAGATCCTTTGCTTTTTCTTCCCACTGTGCAGCATCTTCGTAGGTGTCGCGCGGATCCAGGATGCCGGAATCCACACCCGGCAGCTCGGTCGGAACTTCAAAATCAAAGAACGGAATCTTCTTGGTCGGCGCATTTAAAATGTCGCCGTTTAAGATTGCGTCAATGATACCGCGGGTATCGCGAATCGAAATACGCTTGCCGGTGCCGTTCCAGCCGGTGTTCACCAGGTAAGCCTTTGCGCCGCTCTTTTCCATCTTCTTTACCAGCTCTTCAGCATATCTGGTCGGATGCAGTTCCAAAAATGCCTGACCGAAGCATGCGGAGAAGGTCGGTGTCGGCTCGGTGATGCCGCGCTCGGTACCTGCCAGCTTTGCGGTAAAACCGGACAGGAAGTAATACTGGGTCTGTTCCGGCGTCAGGATCGAAACCGGCGGCAGTACGCCGAATGCGTCTGCGGACAGGAAGATCACGTTCTTCGCGTCCGGTGCAGCAGATACAGGGCGAACGATGTTTTCAATGTGATCGATCGGATAAGAAACACGGGTGTTCTCGGTTACGCTCTTATCGTCAAAGTCAATCTTGCCGTCCTTATCTACGGTAACGTTCTCTAAGAGCGCGTCACGGCGGATTGCATTGTAGATATCCGGCTCGGATTCTTTATCCAGGTTGATCACCTTTGCATAGCAGCCGCCCTCAAAGTTGAATACGCCGTTGTCGTCCCAGCCGTGCTCATCGTCACCGATCAAAAGACGCTTCGGGTCGGTCGAAAGGGTGGTCTTACCGGTACCGGAAAGGCCAAAGAAGATGGCGGTGTTTTCACCGTTCTTATCCGTGTTGGCCGAGCAGTGCATGGACGCAATACCGCGCAGCGGCAGGTAGTAGTTCATCATCGAGAACATACCCTTCTTCATCTCGCCGCCGTACCAGGTGTTTACGATAACCTGCTCACGGCTGGTGATGTTGAACATAACCGCCGTCTCAGAGTTCAGGCCGAGTTCTTTATAATTTTCTACCTTTGCCTTGGATGCGTTGTATACCACAAAGTCCGGCTCAAAGTTTTCCAGTTCTTCTGCCGTCGGCTTAATGAACATGTTGGTGACAAAGTGTGCCTGCCAAGCAACCTCAACGATGAAACGGATTGCCATACGGGTATCCTTGTTGGTGCCGCAGAATGCGTCTACCACAAACAGTCTCTTGTTGGACAGCTCTTTGATTGCGATGTCCTTAACTGCCTTCCAGGCTTCCTGTGATGCCGGATGGTTGTCGTTCTTATATTCGTCCGACGTCCACCAAACCGTATCCTTGGAATTTTCATCCATAACAATAAACTTATCTTTCGGAGAGCGGCCGGTGTATACACCCGTCATGACATTTACCGCACCCAGTTCGCTGACCTGACCCTTTTCATAGCCCTCCAGCGTCGGTTTGGTCTCTTCCTCAAACAATACGTCATAGGAAGGATTGTACACGATTTCTGTCGTTCCGCAAATCCCGTACTTGCTCAAATTGATTTCAGCCATTTTTTCTACCTCTCTTTTTCTCTTTTCTTAAAATCGTACTTATTCTTTATTATAATTGATTTTTTTCAAAAAAGCAATAGCTTTCCTCATAGTTTTTCCTATGGAACCATCCTAAGATTTTTGTCATTCTCTACAAAAAAAGCGTGCGCTTGACTTTTTCCGTTCTTATCATTATAATATTTCCGCAAGTATATGTAAAATCTATATTTTATATTACCATCATATCATTTTGGTATTAAGGAGCGTTTTTTATGATGAACATCAGCTACGATTACTACCGCGTTTTTTATTATGTTGCAAAATACAAAAAGATTACGCAGGCCTCCAGGGTTTTGCTCAGCAATCAGCCCAACATCACGCGCACCATTAAACTGCTGGAAAGCGCGCTGGGCTGCACGCTGTTTGTACGGAGCAACCGCGGCGTCACGCTGACGCCGGAGGGCAAAAAGCTTTATGACCACGTAAAAATCGCCTTTGACCAAATCCAATCCGCCGAGGAGGAGCTTTCGCTGCAAAAAACGCTGCAAAGCGGCATGATCTCCATCGGCGCGAGCGAAGTCGCACTGCACGGGCTTTTGCTGCCGGTACTCAAAACCTACCGCACGCTCTATCCCGGCGTTCATATTCATATCACCAACCACTCCACACCGCAGGCAATCGCGGCGCTCTCCGGCGGCATGGTGGATCTGGCACTGGTTACCACACCGACGGTCAAATCCTCAAACCTCTCCGAAACCAAAATCTGTCCCATCCGCGAGGTGGCGGCCTGCTCCAAAGCCTTTTCGCAGCTGACCGGCCGCAAGGTCAGTCTGAAAGAGCTGTCGGACTATCCGCTGATCTCTCTGGGCTCTCACACCAAAACCTACGAGTTTTATTCCGACTTTTTTGCGGCAAACGGCGTTCCGTTTACGCCGGACATTGCCGCCGCAACCGCGGATCAGATTCTGCCGATGATCCAGTCGGATCTCGGTATCGGCTTTGTTCCCGTGCGCTTTTTGCAAAACAGCAGCGACGTCAGCATCATTGATCTGAAAGAGCATATCCCCGACCGTCACATCTGCCTGATTCAGCGCAGAGATCACAGTCTCAGCATCGCGGCAAAGGAACTGGAGCGGCTCTTGCTGCAGCGCGGCCGACTGCAAACAAAGGCGGAATGACAAAGCCGCCGGGATCGGGCGGTTCATTTGCATTCTCTCTGATTTTTCTGACGTTTTCAAAATATTTCACCGTTTTGGCTTTGTTTATGATATAATACATGTGGTAATTTTTATCTACGAGGTGAAATCATGAAACAAAGACCCCTGCTTTTTATTCTTCTATGTCTTTTTTTACTGTGCGGACTTTGCGGCTGCAATCCGATTTCGGACAGTCCTGCCGGCCATTTTTCGGACGCGGCTTCTTCCTATGTTGACGGTCTTACGGTTGATTATATCGATGTCGGCCAGGGCGATGCCGCCCTGGTACGCTGCGGCGATCAGGCCATGCTGATTGATGGTGGAAGTCCTAAGGCCAGCAGCATCATCTATACTTATTTGGAAAAGCAAAACGTCCGCCGCCTTGACTATATTCTTGCATCACACGCGGACAGCGACCATATCGGCGGCCTTTTGTCACCGCTTTCCACCATGCCGGTCGATCATGTCCTGATCCCAAAAACCGCGTCAGACAGTAAAACCTATCAGTCCTTTTTGTCAAAGACGAAGGAAAAGGGCATTTCCCTTACCCACCCAAAATCCGGCGACAGCTTTATGCTCGGCGACAGCACTGTTTTCATTCTCGGCCCCATCAGTGAGGATCCGGACGATCGCAACAACGGCTCCATTGTCGCAAAAATCTGCTACGGGCAGACCTCATTTCTCTTTACCGGCGATGCCGAACGAAAAGAAGAACAGGAACTGCTGGACGCCGGCTTTGACCTTTCGGCGACCGTGCTAAAGGTCGGACATCACGGCAGCAAAAATTCCACCACCTATCCGTTTTTGCGTGCGGTGATGCCAAAATACGCCGTCATTTCCGTTGGCGACAACAGCTACGGACACCCGACCGAGGCGGCGCTGAGCCGACTCCGCGATGCGGAGAGCACGGTACTTCGCACCGATCTTGACGGCGATATCATCGTCAAAAGCGACGGCACCGCTGTTACCGTTACCACAAAAAAGCACCGCTGAAATACCGTCATCATTCACTATTTGACAAATCATCGGGCGCATACGCCCGATGTCCCATCTAAAAATTCGGGAGGAAATCTTCATGCTGCAAAAAGATCCACTTTCACTGATTGGTTTTCAAAAAGACGCTCCGGCCGCACCGCAGGACATCGACCGCCTCCTTGCGCAAAATCAGGTAACGGCGGCCTATGGGCTGACGCTGAGCCGTGCACAGGCAATCTCTCTGCTCCAATCGCATCACCGTGCTTTAAACCGCGCCGGCCGCCTTTCCTTTGGCGGCGGCATCCTGGATCCGATGATCGCGCTCTTTCATGCATCGCCCTACCTCACAAAGGACAACTACGCCGATACCCTGACAGAGCTGGTCAACCTGTTTTATGACTTCAAAAATGAAACCATGGATTTGGTATCGGACGACGCGCTGCTTGATTGGATGAAAACGGCGTTTGACGGCGGCTGTGCCGGTTCAATCACCCTTTTAGCCCAGGCGCTGGACGCGCTTTCGCGGCATATCCGCAGCGGAAAGCCGCTTGATACCTTTCCGCTTTCTTCAATCCAAGGAGGTACGCAATTTTGAACATAGAAAACACACTGTCACCGATCAAAGCCGACAATCCCGACGCCGCCCAATACGCGATGGCGCTGCTCAACGCGCCGCAGCTTACACAAAACGATACCGTCCGAATCCGGTCGGAACTGCTCGCCCTGCTGGCCGCGCTTTCCGAAAAGCGCATGCGCGGAGAAAGCCGCTCCATTCCGCAGGAGACCGCAAAAACGCTGATGGAATCGGCACTGTATTGCATCGGCACATACCTGTCCTCCGTCTCGCAGGAGGAGGCCGCAGCGACTCTGAAAAACGGATCGGTACAGGCGCTTTATGCAGAGGGGCTTTCCCTGATCCAAAAGAAAATGCTTGCCGCCCGAAAAATCCAAACGCGGATTTTACATCATCTGTTTTCTACACCAAATGTCTATTACCGCCAAACGGTGCAAGACGGCATCAACGGTTTTTTTAAACTTTACCGTCCGCAGTTTGCCGCACACGAAACCCATATCACCGCCGATTATCCGCTCTGTCTTGCGCGGCCGGCGGAAAGCGGAATTACATTCATTTTGAAGTATCTTCGCTATTTTGAGGCCGAAAACGACTTTTGCTCCCTCTTTTCGGCAAAGTCTGTCCATCACCTGCTCTGCAGCGTCAGCATGGACTACCGCAGCTGCCCCATCAATCTGTTTGAACCGGTTTTCTATGCCGCAGCCGGTCTTTTGCTGCAAAACCGCGACCCCGATGCGCTGAATCTCTGTGAAGATGACCTTCGCGCACTAACCCGTCTCTTTGCGGATAAGACGGCGGCGCAAATCACACTTCTTTTAAAAGACGTTCTTCGCCCGTGGCTGAAACGCACACCGCTTTCGCCCTACTGCATCACCTACATTGAGGCCTGTCTGCCAAAGCTTGCGGCCGGCATTGCAAACGCCGCCGAAAACCGACTGCTCTCCACGGTATTTCTGATTCCGACTGATCCCGAAAAAAGGGCAAGCATCACCGTAACCTACGGAGACCGTATGTCACCGTCCGCATACCGGGCACTGCTTCATAAACTCCTCCTTTTGGATGGAAAGGAAAAAACAGATCAAATGCTCGGCGCGGTACATGCAATGGGTGATTTTTTGGATCTTCTCTCCGATATTACGCTGACCGAGGACGAGGCCGCCTGCCTTGCAAATGCACTGCCGCCCCCTTTGTTTGCGGCCATGCTGGGGCAGTTCCCGGACGCTGATCTGTGCAGCCGTGAGAGCGAACAAGCCTTCTGCCAATCCCTATGGGAGCGCTATCGGCACTTTGGCAAAGCGGAACGGGCAGCGATCGATCGGCTCACCGACGCCATAGAATGCGGCTCTCTCTCCGATTCTGTGTTTTAACATGTCCGTCCCGCGCTGCCCAAGCGGCACAGGGCGCCCACCCGATCCTGATCCGCAAAGACACGCACCATACCACGGCTTTTGCATAATCTAATGATAGATTTTAAAATAAGGAGCGTGGGACTTTATGGGTGTTGCAATTCTTGTTATTTTATCGTTTTTTGCGGTTTACGGAATGCTGCAGCTGCTTGCAAAGGGGCTGTTCTCCTCCCGTGCCAGATGCGGACTCTGGCCGGCCTGCGTCCACCGCGTGATCGGGGTCAAGGACTGTGAGGACTCGGTGGAGGGCATGGTGCGTTCACTGGCCTTAGAGGATGTGCGCGAAGAATTGATTGTGATCGACCTTGGTTCTAAAGACGAAACAATGGAAATTTTACAAAAGCTGGAGGACGAGTATGACTTTTTACACGTCATGACTCCGGCGGAATACCAAAACTATATCATGGATTTGTTTCGGCATTGTATTGCCTAAGGCATAAGAGGGCAGCACAAAAATAATTCTGTTTTGCCGCGCGAACTGTGCCTTACATATGTGCCCAAAACCCGTATGGGCGTTTGCCCTACGGATAACAAATATCAGGTTAAGAGAAATATGATTACGATTTATGCCGGCGCAGAACGGCGGAATGGAGCTTAAAATGAAAAACTACAAAATCCTTGTGCAGTATGAAGGCACCCGTTACCACGGCTGGCAGCGGCAGGGCAATGCGGCCGACACTATCCAGGGAAAGCTGGAGGCGGTGCTGTCGCGCTTAGACGGCGCGCCGGTCGAGGTTATCGGCTCCGGTCGCACCGATGCCGGTACGCATGCGGCCGGGCAGGTGGCAAATTTTTATCTTTCCACCGAGCCGGAGCCCGATGCGGTCATGCGGTATTTAAATCAGTATCTGCCGGAGGATATCGGCGTGATTCAAATCCGCGAGGTACCGCTGCGGTTCCACAGCCGTCTCAATTCGATACGCAAGACCTATCAATATCGCTTAAAAATCGGCAGCATCCCCATGGTTTTTGACCGCCGTTACATGGCAAGCTATCCGGATTCTTTAGATGTTGCCGCAATGCGGAAGGCTGCAAAGCTGCTGCTCGGCCGCCACGACTTTTACAGTTTTTGCGCCAACAAAAGAATGAAAAAATCGACGGTACGCACCCTGTATCGGCTGGATATTGAAGAACACGAAAACGAACTTCGGTTTGTGGTCTGCGGCAGCGGCTTTTTACATCATATGGTACGGATTTTGGTTGGCACGCTTTGCGAGGTCGGTGCCGGGAAACGCCGCCCGGAGAGCATGCCGGCGCTGCTTCGGTGCCGCAACCGCGCCATGGCCGGCGAAACCATGCCGGCCGAGGGGCTGATGCTGATGCAGGTGGAATACGAAAAGGAACAGTGAGAAAAGCAGCCAGAAAATCCATAAACTTTACTAAAACACAAAAAATAGGATGGGAAAATCTTCCCACCCTATTTTCATGCACGGTTTATTTTGCGTATTCAATGGCGCGCAGTTCCCGGATGACATTGACCTTAATCTGACCGGGATATTCCATACTGGATTCGATCTGCTTTGCCATTTCCTTTGCCATCAAGATGGTCTCGTCATCGTTGACAGCATCCGATTTTACCATAATACGAACCTCACGGCCGGCCTGGATTGCATACGAACGTTCCACGCCCTTAAAGGAATTTGCGATTTCCTCCAGCTGCTCCAAACGTTTGATATACGATTCCAGATTTTCACGGCGGGCGCCGGGGCGTGCCGCGGAAATTCCGTCTGCGGCCTGTACCAGACATGCCTCAATCGTTTTCGGTTCAATATCGCCGTGGTGCGCCAAGATAGCGTGTACCACTTTTTCATTTTCCTTGTACTTTTTCGCAATATCGCCGCCGATGGTCACATGAGAGCCTTCTACCTCATGGTCAATCGCCTTACCGATATCGTGGAGCAGACCGGCACGCTTTGCAAGCGCCTCGTCCGCGCCGAGCTCACCGGCCATCAGACCGGCAAGGTGCGATACCTCAATGGAATGCTGCAGCACGTTCTGCCCATAACTCGTCCGATACTTCAACCGGCCGAGCAGACGGATCAGTTCCGGGTGCAAGCCGTGTACATGCGTTTCAAATGCGGCACGCTCACCCTCCTGCTTGATGATATGATCCACTTCTTTGGTGGACTTTTCTACCATTTCTTCGATCCGACCGGGGTGAATCCGTCCGTCTACAATCAGCTTCTCCAAAGAGCGGCGGGCAATCTCACGCCGTACCGGGTCAAACCCGGAAAGAATGACTGCCTCCGGCGTGTCGTCGATGATAAGATCGACCCCCGTCAGCGTTTCAATGGTGCGGATATTTCTGCCCTCGCGGCCGATGATCCGTCCCTTCATCTCATCATTGGGGAGCGAAACCACCGAAACGGTCGTCTCGGTCACCTGATCCACCGCACAGCGCTGAATGGCCCCGGTGATGATCTTTCTTGCACGCTCCTCGGATTCTTCCTTGGCCTGCGCTTCCACATTTTTAATCAGAACCGCCTTTTCGTGGGTGATATCCTCCTCCACCTGTTTGAGCAAATATTCCTTTGCCTGGGAGACGCTAAGCTCCGAAATCTTTTCCAGCTGCGCCAGCTGCAAGCCCTTCACGCGGCTCACCTCTGCCTGGAGTTCTTCAATTTCGTTGGATTTTCGCTGGATTTGTTCTTCCTTGTTTTCCAGCATCTGCGTCTTTTTATCGATGGTATCTTCCTTTTGCTGTACTCTTCTCTCCTGACGCTGAAGGTCATTGCGGCGATCTTTGATTTCCTTGTCTAATTCACTTCTTAATTTATGTATTTCTTCTTTTGCTTCTAACAGTTTTTCTTTTTTGATGTTTTCTGCGTCTTTTTCTGACTGATCCATTGCTGCATTGACAATCCGCTTTGCCTCCTCCTCGGCGCTCCCGATTTTCAGCTCGGCAAATTTTTTGCGGTAGGAATATCCGTATTTAAAACCGGCAAACGTGCCGATCACGGCAACCACGGCAAGAACAGCAATGATAATGATACTCATTGTGTTTATCACTAACACCCCCTAATTGGAAAAGTAGCACCCAAAAAATGGGTGCCCTATGACAATGTTTTCAGAACAAAATACATAGTATAAGACAAATCAAAGCGTAAAGCATAAATTTTTATAGAAGTCCGCCTTTTATTTTACACGCTATCCGCAAAAAAGTCAAGCCCTTTTTCGTCAATTCTTTCCGTCATGCACCGCCGCATGGCAGCGCGGCCAGGATCGTCTGCATCTCCGCCTCGCTGCACGCTTTATTGATCCGATCTCTGAGCGGCGCCGCGCCGCAAACTCCCTTTAAATACCAGGACATATGCTTGCGCGCCTCCTGAACGCCGCGGTGCTCGCCTTTGTACAAAACCAAAAGCCGCAAATGCCGCTTTGCCACGGAAATCCGCTCGGAAAGCGTTGGCACCTCCATCTCCTCCCCGGTTTTGAGATAGTGCAGAATCTGCCGGAAAATCCACGGATTTCCCTGTGCCGCACGGCCGACCATGATCCCATCGCAGCCGGTTTCTAAAAGCATTTTTTTTGCGGATTTTCCATCGGTAATATCCCCGTTTCCGATCACCGGGACGGAGACCGCCTCTTTCACCGCGCGAATGATATTCAAATCTGCCGTTCCGCTGTAAAACGCCGCACGGGTACGGCCGTGTACCGTAATCGCAGCAGCGCCGCAATCCTCCGCGATTTTTGCCATCTCCACCGCATTGATACTTCCATCGTCCCACCCGGCGCGAATCTTCACCGTAACCGGCACCGAAACGCTGCGGCAGACCACACGGATGACCTCTCCGGCAAGCTTCGGCGATTTCATCATGGCGCAGCCGTCTCCGTTATTCACGATTTTCGGTGCGGGACACCCCATATTGATATCCAGCATACAAGCGCCGCTCTCCAGCGCGGCGGCCGCAATACCGCCCATGATTTCCGGGTCATGCCCAAAGATTTGCGCCGCAACCGGCTTTTCCTCCTCCGACACCGTAAGCAGCGCCTCGGTACGGGTGCTGTTATAATGCAGCCCCTTGCCGGAGACCATCTCCGTGTACATCAGCGCCGGTCCAAACGGTTTTGTGATCTCGCGGAAAGCCCGATCCGTAACGCCGGCCATCGGCGCCAGAAAAACATTGCCGCTTAAATGAATTGTTCCGATTTTCATAAAAATCTCCTTGCTCTATATTCCGTCTCTATCCGGACTTTGCATACTTTCTCTATCTAATCACATTCCACCGGGAAAGTCAAGCGCCGGCTCTGCGCTTTTGCCGTTTTCACCATTTTTTACCTCCCGGCCTAACATGATTTTGCTTTTTCGTGCCTTTTATGAAAACTTTTATGAAAAAAAGAAAAAAATGTTGAAAATCCGTATGCAATGTGTTATGATATAAAAGCTGGTTTCTTACTGCTTACTACGAATGATAATTAAAAATTAACAGATGAATCTGGAAACGGGAGGGGAAGTCAATGGAGAGTGCCAAAATTGCCGAAAACGAGACGGTTGCTCTTCCAATCGAACAAAAATATCCTCTGGAATGGGAACATATTGCCACAAGATTTGAAAAGGATCCGAACATTTCGCAAAAACCGCTGTATGATTGCGTGAAAAGAATATTTGATATTGTATGTTCATGCATAGCGCTGATCTTCTTTTCCTGGTTGTTTCTGCTTGTTGCAATTGCCATTAAAATAGAGGACGGCGGCCCGGTCTTTTACTCGCAGACCAGAGTCGGAAAAAACGGTAAGTTTTTTGTGATGCACAAATTTCGCTCCATGTATGTCGATGCCGACAGAATGAAGGCGCAGCTTTTGGAACAAAACGAGATGAACGGTCCCACTTTTAAAATGGAAAACGACCCAAGGGTAACCAGGGTCGGGCGTTTTATCCGCCGGACAAGTATTGATGAACTCCCGCAGCTGGTCAATATCCTGGAAGGTTCGATGAGTGTAGTGGGTCCCAGGCCTCCTTTGGGCGCAGAGGTCGTGCAATACGATGACTACGCGATGTGCAGACTTTCCGTCAAGCCGGGGCTGACCTGCTACTGGCAGTGCAGCGGACGGAGCAATATTGATTTTGACGAATGGATGTATCTTGATAACAAGTACATTGACGATCGCAGTCTGTGGACCGATATCAAAATGGTGTTCCGCACCATTCCGGCCGTATTAAAGGGTGAAGGATCCTGCTGATTCAGCACCGAAAACACTTGGGGGAGTAACGCAGTAATGGAGAAGAAAAATCTGTTAATCTACGCGCATTATTACATACCGGACACGGCCTCAACCGGCCAGATTTTAAGAGAACTGGCGGAGGGGCTTTCCGACCGCTTTCATGTGACGGTCATTTGCGTGGTGCCGAGCTATCTTGGCACCGTTGAAGAAAAATATAAAACAAAGAAGTATTATCTTGAGGACATTAACGGCGTCCGCGTGCTTCGGATCCGGGTGCCGGAATTTGATAAATCCAATAAAAAAAGTCGTATCAAAAACATCGTTTCCTACTTCTTCGGCGCGATCGGCGCAACCTTTCGGGTAGGAAAGACGGACTATGTTTACGCAATCTCGCAACCGCCTGTCCTCGGCGGTTTGCTTGGTGTATGCGGAAAATGGCTGAAACACGCCAAGTATATTTACAACATTCAGGACTTTAATCCGGAGCAGACTATGGCCGTTGGATATGTAAAAAATCCCATGATTTTAAAGGGCATGATGCTGCTTGACAAATTCAGCTGCAAGCATGCCGATAAGGTCATTGTGGTCGGCCGCGACATGGTGCAAACGCTTGAAAACCGATTTGCGAAAAAGCGCGTCCCTGCACACGCCTGGATTAACAACTGGATCGATGAAAAAGAAATTTATCCGCTGCCGCCCGATCATGAAAGGGTGGCGGCCTTTAAGGCGCGGTACGATCTTTCCGACGCTTTCGTCATAATGTATTCCGGAAACATCGGCCTCTATTACGACCTGGAAAATCTGATTCGGGTGATTGAAAAAATTCCGCAGTCCTTAAAGGCGCCGGACGGAAGGCGCGTTGTATTTGCCTTTGTCGGCGCAGGCTCCGTTTTAAACAAGCTGCTGAAATATAAAAACGCCCACAGCCTTGACAACGTTGTGTTTATCCCTTATCAGGACAAAGCCGACTTAATTTACTCGCTCAACGCCGGCGATGTCCACTGGTGCGTGAACGCAAAGGGGATTAAGGGCGTCAGTGTTCCCTCCAAATGCTATGGCATTATGAGTGCCGGAAAGCCGATTCTCGGCGTTTTGGAGGAAGGCTCGGAGGCGCGCTGCCTGATTGAGGAAACCGGGTGCGGCCGCTGCTGTACGCCCGGCGATTACGACGCCGTCGAACAGCAGATCCTTTGGTTTGCGGATCACGCCGCAGACGATACTCTGCACCGCATGGGCGAACAAGGCCGCCGCTACCTTGTCGGACATCTGACAAAGGATGTCTCTGTCCGCCGCTATGCAGAAGAAATTCTTTCCACCTCCTGACAAAACAGCCCGATGGCTGCTGCGTTTGATGATTTCATCACAAAGGAATGATACGATTGGCAAAAACTTTTTCCTGTACCGAAACGGAGTCGGCTGTGCTGGCACTTTTGGCAGCCGCCTTCGGCAATACCGAATGTCTCGTCTTGTCACCGGAGACGGTGGACTGGTATGCGGTCTTTGAAGAACTGAAGGCACAGACCGTGGCAGGCGTTGCCTCGGATGTACTCTCTGTATACAAGGACTTCATTCCGCAAGAGCTCTATCAAAGCTGGGTTCTATACTCCGCACTGGTTGCAAAGAGCAGCTGCCGCACTTTATCCGCACAGGAGGGATTGTTTCACGTTCTCTCCAAGACGCATATCCCTGCCGCGGTCATGAAAGGCTCTGCCGCCGCGCGCTATTATCCGAATCCGCTGCTGCGCAACTGCGGAGACATCGACTTTTTGGTTTGCCAAAAGGACTTTGACCGCGCACATTCTCTGCTGAAAGAAAGCGGTTACGCCCTCGCTTTTCCGGAGGATCACACCGATTATCACATTACATTTGTCAAAGACCACCTTTTCTATGAGCTGCACCGGGAGCCGGCCGGCATCGCACAAAATCCGTACGGCGATATGCTGCGCAGCCGCTACCGTGATGCGGCCGCCGAGGCGGAGGCTGCCTCCATTGACCGATACACCTTTTGGCAGCTGCCGCGGCTGGAAAACGGCCTTGTCCTTCTTTTGCACATTGCAAAGCACTTAGACGGCGGTCTCGGACTGCGCCAGCTTTGCGACTGGATGGCATTTGTAAAAGCGGAGCTGACCGATGCAGTCTACCAAAAAGAGTTTTTGCCGCTTCTTCGGGAAACCGGGCTGGAAACCCTGGCCTGCACAGCAGCGAAAACCTGCTGTCTCTACCTTGGCCTTACCGGCATTACCTGGTGTATGAGCGCCGACAATGAAACCTGCGCCGGTCTGATGCGCTTTGTTTTAAACAACGGAAACTTTGGAAAAAAAGACGCCAGCTCCAATCGGGCAGGCGCCGTCCTCGGTAAAACGCAGGACGCCCACCGGCCGTTTCTGGTTCGTGCCTTCTCCCATCTTCAAGAGCTTGGCATGACCTACTGGGAACCGGCTAAGAAGTATCCGCCCCTTCGCTGCGTGGCCTGGGGCTACGTCCCTGTCCGTTATCTCGGCCGCATGCTGACCGGGAAAAGAAATCTCAAGGATACACGCCGGCTGATTTCTGCCATTGCAAACGATAAAAGCTTAAAAGAAAAACTCGCAGTTTTTACACTGCCGAAAAAGGAGATAAAAAAATGAAAAAAGCGTTAATCACGGGAATCACAGGCCAGGATGGCTCTTACCTTGCGGAGTTTTTGCTGGAAAAAGGCTATGAAGTGCACGGCATCGTGCGCCGCGCCTCCATTTCCAACACCGCAAGAATCGACCACTTATTGGAAAAGAACGCCATTACCCTGCACGACGGAGACCTTTCCGACTCCTCCTCTCTCATCCGCATTATCGGCGAGGTAAAGCCGGACGAAATCTATAATCTTGCCGCGCAGAGCCACGTACAGATCAGCTTTGACGTGCCGGAATATTCCGGGGACGTGGACGCAATCGGTGTCCTCCGTGTTTTGGAGGCAGTGCGGATTTTGGGTCTTACCAAGACCTGCAAAATTTATCAGGCATCCACCTCGGAGCTTTACGGCAAGGTTGAGGAGGTTCCGCAAAACGAGTTGACGCCGTTTCACCCATACAGTCCCTATGCCGTTGCAAAGCAGTACGGCTTTTGGATCACCAAGGAATATCGGGAGGCCTATGGCATGTTTGCGGTCAACGGCATCCTGTTTAACCACGAATCCGAACGCCGCGGCGAAAACTTTGTCACCAGAAAGATTACCCTGGCTGCCGGCAGAATCGCGTGCGGTCTGCAGGATAAGCTGCAGCTCGGAAACCTGGATTCCCTGCGCGACTGGGGCTACGCAAAGGACTATGTGGAATGTATGTGGATGATTTTGCAGCATGATACGCCGGAGGATTTTGTTATCGCCACCGGTGAGCAGCACACCGTCCGCGATTTTACACAAAAGGCATTTGCCGCCTGCGGCATCAACCTCCGTTTTGAAGGAGAGGGTCTTTCGGAAAAAGGCATCGACACTGAGACCGGCAAGGTTTTGGTCGAGGTCAACGAGGCATGGTTCCGCCCCACCGATGTTGATAATCTTTGGGGCGATCCCACCAAGGCCAAAACGGTTTTGGGCTGGAACCCGCAAAAGACCAGCTATGAAGAACTGGTAAAAATCATGGCGACCCACGATCTGGCGCTTGCAAAACGCGAGGCGGCCGCGAGAGGAATTTCACGATAGTTAAAAGAGGGGTTTTAAAAATGATGGATCAAAACGGAAAAATTTATGTTGCCGGTCATAAAGGCATGGTCGGCTCGGCCATTGTCCGCGCTTTAAAAAAGAACGGATATACCAATATCGTCACCCGCTCCCACCGGGAGCTTGACCTGACCCGTCAGGATCAGGTGGAACGCTTTTTTGACGAGGAGGCGCCGGACTATGTATTCCTGGCCGCTGCGAAAGTCGGCGGCATTATCGCCAACAGCCGGCACCTGGCAGATTTTATGTACGAAAATATGATCTTAGAGATGAATGTCATTCATGAGGCATGGAAGCACAACTGCAAAAAACTGATGTTTTTGGGTTCTTCCTGCATCTATCCGAAGATGGCGCCGCAGCCGATGCCGGAGAGCTGCCTGCTCACCAGTTCGCTGGAACAAACCAACGAGGCATATGCGCTTGCAAAGATTTCCGGGCTGAAATACTGTGAATATTTAAACCGCCAGTACGGCACGGATTATATCAGCGTCATGCCGACAAATCTTTACGGCCCCAACGACAACTACCACCCGGAGCATTCCCACGTTCTTCCGGCGCTGATCCGCCGTTTCCACGAGGCAAAGGAAAACGGCGCCAAGAGCGTGACCTGCTGGGGAACCGGCACACCGCTGCGGGAATTTTTATACGTGGACGATCTGGCGGACGCCTGCGTCTACCTGATGAATACATACAGCGGCAACGAGACGGTCAACCTCGGAACCGGCAAAGAACTGACCATTAAGGAACTGACCGAGCTGGTCGCAAAGGTCGTTGGCTACACAGGTGAAATTTTGTGGGATCCGAGCAAGCCGGACGGCACACCGCGAAAACTGCTGGACGTTTCCAAGTTAGAACGCCTCGGCTGGAAGTACAAAACGGAGCTGGAGGATGGAATCCGGCTTTCTTATGAGGACTTTTTAAATAATCCGATGAGGGCAGAACGATGAATATTATTCTTCTATCCGGCGGCAGCGGAAAGCGCCTTTGGCCGCTTTCCAACGACATCCGCTCCAAGCAGTTTGTCAAGATGTTCCAAAATGACCGCGGCGAATACGAATCCATGGTTCAGCGCGTATACCGCCAGATCAAACAGATCGACCCGGATGCGACCGTCACCATCGCCACCAGCAAAAAACAGGTCAGCACCATTCACCACCAGCTGGGCGACAAGGTCTCGGTCTGCGTAGAACCGGCAAGACGGGACACGTTTCCGGCAATTGCCCTGGCAGCCGCCTACTTGTGCAGCGAAAAACAGGTGGACGAAAAGGAATGCGTCCTGGTTATGCCGGTAGATCCTTACGTGGACGAGGGCTACTTCCGCTCTCTGGCAGAGCTTTTTAAATTAGCGCAAAGCGGCAGCTACCGTTTGAATCTGATGGGCGTTGAGCCGACTTATCCGAGCGAAAAATACGGCTATATCATTCCAAAGACCAAGGATCACGTGTCCGAGGTTGCATCTTTTAAGGAAAAGCCCGATGCCAAGACAGCAGCAGATTATATCCGTCAAGGCGCGCTTTGGAACTGCGGCGTATTCGCTTTTCAGCTCGGCTATCTGCTTACCATCGCGCATCAGTATCTGCCGTTTGAGAGTTACCGGGATATCTACGAAAACTACGATAAACTGGAAAAGATTTCGTTTGACTATGCCGTCGTGGAAAAAGAGAGCAGCATCGGCTGTCTCCGCTACGCCGGCGAGTGGAAGGACGTCGGCTCCTGGAATATTTTTTCTGAGGTCATGAGCGAAAAGGCGATCGGCGATGTACGGTTAAACCCGGTTTGCCAGAATACGAATGTCATCAACGAGCTCGACATTCCCGTCCTTTGCATGGGGTTAAAGGATATGATCGTTGCCGCAAGCAGCGACGGAATTTTGATTTCCGATAAGGAGCAAAGCAGTTACATCAAGCCCTTTGTCGATGCCATGAACAACGAGGCACGCTTTGCGGAAAAATCCTGGGGCAGTTATAAAGTAATGGATATTGAAGATCAGTCCCTGGTCATTAAGGTGACCCTGATGCCCGGCCATCAAATGCACTACCACAGCCACGCCCACCGTGACGAGATCTGGAATGTGGTTTCCGGCAGCGGCAAAGCGATTCTTGACGGGCAGACGCGCAGTTTAAAGCCCGGCGACGTGGTTCGCATGCCGGCCGGCTGCAAGCATACTGCCATCGCCGACACGGATCTTACCATGATTGAAGTGCAAATCGGCAGTGATATCCGCGCCGAAGATAAAGAAAAATTTAAGTTATAAACCGACACGAAGGCTTTTGAAGAAAAGAGGTTTCAAAATGGATCAAGAACTAAAAATTGCAGTGGCGGGAACCGGTTACGTCGGCTTATCGATTGCGACCCTCCTTTCTCAACATCATCCGGTCACGGCCGTGGACATTATCCCGGAAAAGGTGGAACAGATTAACCGCCGCATCTCTCCGATCCGTGACGAATATATCGAAAAATACTTTGCGGAAAAGGAATTAAAGCTGACGGCGACCTTAGACGCAAAAGCGGCGTATTCCGACGCCGACTTTGTCGTGATTGCCGCGCCGACCAATTATGACAGCGTCAAAAATTTCTTTGACACTTCTGCGGTAGAAACCGTCATTGATTTGGTCATGCAGTCCAATCCGAACGCCATTATGGTCATCAAGTCCACCATTCCGGTGGGATTTACGGAAAATATCCGTAAAAAGACCGGCAGCCGCAATATCCTGTTCAGCCCGGAATTTTTACGCGAAAGCAAGGCGCTTTATGACAATCTCTATCCCAGCCGTATCATTGTCGGCACGGATATGCAAGATGAACGTCTTGCTGCGGCGGCAAAACAGTTTGCCGCGCTTTTGCAGGAGGGCGCTATCAAGGAAAATATTGACACGCTTTATATGGGCTACACCGAGGCAGAGGCGGTAAAACTATTTGCCAACACCTATCTCGCGCTCCGCGTCAGCTATTTTAATGAGCTTGACACCTACGCCGAAATGAAGGGGCTTGACACCCGGCAAATTATTAACGGCGTATGCCTGGATCCGAGGATCGGCAGCCATTACAATAACCCAAGCTTTGGTTACGGCGGCTATTGCCTGCCAAAGGACACCAAGCAGCTTTTGGCAAACTACGCCGATGTGCCGGAGAATATCATTGAGGCAATCGTCGAGTCCAACCGAACCAGAAAGGACTTTATTGCCGACCGCGTCCTGCGTATGGCGGGCTATTACGACTATAACCAAAACGGCGAGTTTTCCAAAGAAGAGGAGAAAAGCTGTACCATCGGCGTTTATCGGCTTACGATGAAGTCCAACTCCGACAACTTCCGTCAAAGCAGTATTCAGGGCGTCATGAAACGGATTAAGGCCAAGGGCGCAACCGTGATTGTTTACGAACCGTCGCTGGAGGACGGCAGCACCTTTTTCGGGAGCCGGATTGTCAACGACATTGACACGTTTAAATCCTCCTGCGATGCGATCATTGCCAACCGCTATGACAGCATTTTGGATGATGTAAGCGATAAGGTGTATACCAGAGATTTATTCCGAAGGGATTAGAGATTATGAAGTGTAACTGGCTAAAACCGCTCTTCACCTGCATGGGCGTCAAATACGGAAAAAACGTTTCATTTCACGGGATGCCCGTCATCTTTAACAAAAGGGGCGCAACCCTCAACCTGGGCGACCGCGTCACGGTAAAAAGCAGCTTTTTGAGCAATCTTGTGGGTCTTTACCAACGAACCATTATTGTGACCCGAACACCGGACGCCGAAATCAAAATCGGAAACGATGTCGGGATTTCCGGTGCGACCATTTATGCGCGAAAATCGATTACCATTGGTGATAATACCTTAATCGGCGGTAATGTGAAAATTCTGGACAACGATTTTCATCCACTGGAAATCGAGGCGCGCAACGCCGATGTCAAAGAAAAAATTCAGGCAAAGCCGATTATGATCGGCAAAAATTGCTTTATCGGCTGCAACGCCATCATTCTGAAAGGAACAGAACTAAAAGACGGATGCATTGTAGGCGCCGGCGCAGTAGTCAGCGGAAAATTTGAAGAAAACAGCATTATTGCCGGCAACCCGGCAAAGGTGATAAAGAAGATTGTGGAGAGAATAGAATGACAAATTTAACAATTATTATTCTCACAAAGAATGAGGAACAAAATTTAAAAAAATGTATTGCATCATTAAAGAATGTGGCGCAACGTGTTGTAATTGTTGATTCATACTCCACTGACAACACGGTTGCATTGGCTAAATCACTCGGTGCAGAGGTCTACGAACATCAATTTGAAAATCATGCAGTACAATTCAACTGGGCATTAGATAATGTCAATCTTCAAACAGAGTGGGTCATGAAAGTCGATGCAGATGAAGAATTTACCCCGGAACTGGCCGATGAAATCAATGAAAAACTGGATGTTTTGCCACAAAATATAAACGGTGTAATTCTTCGACGCAGAGTTTACTTTATGGGAAGATGGCTCAAACATGGTGACAAATACCCGGAACTCCTGTTAAGAATTTTCCGCGTCGGACATGGAATGTCCGAAATGAAACTCATGGACGAACACCTAATCATCACCGATGGCGACACCGTCACATTCAAAAACGACTTTTCCGATAACAATAACAAATCTTTGGAGTGGTGGATTAATAAGCATAACTGGTATTCTAACAAGGAAGTGCTGGATCGGCAAATGAAGTCAATCGTTATGGATAATAATGAATTTTTAGAAGAAACATCGACATCGGTACAGGCCAGATTAAAGCGTTTCATAAAAAATCACGGCTATTATAGTTTGCCCAAGTTCTTTCGGTCACATCTATACTTCATTTACAGATATTATCTTAGACTTGGATTTCTGGATGGTACCGAAGGGAAAATTTATACATTCTTGCAAGCATACTGGTACCGTTTCTTAGTCGATGCCAAAATGTATGAATGTGAAAAAAAGGGCACCACAATGAACCCACAAGGGGATTTAAAGGCATAAGGAGATAGAAATGAGAAGGCTATTGGTTTTATTAAAAAATATATTTTCATTACCAAAACGGTTGAAAAATCATATTTCCCTTTTTTGTATACTCCAAGAGGCGACGGTTGACAAAACCGCAGCAATTTGTACTGGTGTACGTTTTTATAGAGGAAAGTTGGGGCGCTACTCTTATATTGGTAACAATAGCTTTGTGTGCGACACCGACATCGGGAACTTTACATCCATCTCAACCGATTGCTATATAGGCGGAACCACACATCCAACGGACTGGGTTTCAACCTCACCTGTTTTTCACAGGTGGGAAAATATTATGAAAAAGAACTTTTCCAGACATGAATTTGAAATTTTTAAAAAAACAACGATTGGAAATGATGTGTGGATTGGGAATCGAGTCATAATTAAAGCTGGCGTAAAGATTGCAGATGGTGCAGTGGTTGGAATGGGCTCCATTGTAACAAAGGATATTGGTCCTTATGAAATATGGGCCGGGAATCCAGCAAAAATGATTCGTAAACGATTTGATGATGGAACAATCGATAAGCTAATGAAAACGAAATGGTGGAGATGGGAAGACCAGCGTATTGAAAAATATGCACAAAATTTCACATCGCCTAAAAGTCTTATACGAGTTCTGGAGGATAGCGCAAAATGAAAATAGTTCACTTATGTCTGGGGTGTTTTTTCCCGGATAATTATTCATACCAGGAAAATATGTTACCAAAATTTCATAAGCAATTAGGGTACCGTGTTGAGGTTATTGCGTCATTGGCAACGTTTGATAAAAATGGGAAGGCTTCCTTTTTAAAAAAAGGTGGCGTGTATCAAAACGAATACAATATAAAGGTCACTAGACTTGATTATAAAAAGCCAGAAAAAATGTATCGCAAATTAAAACGCTACATAGGAACATACGATGCATTAAAAAATGCTGAACCTGACATTTTATTTATTCATGGATGTCAGTTCATGGACGTGGATATTGTTGTTAAGTATATAAAACAGCATTTAAATATTAGAGTGTATGTAGATAATCATGCGGATTTCTCTAATAGCGGAACAAATTGGCTATCAAAAAATATTTTGCATAAAATAATTTGGAAACATTATGCGCAGATGCTGAATCCTTATGTGACCAAGTTTTATGGCGTACTTCCGGCTAGGGTGGACTGGTTGGTTGATATGTACGGTCTTCCGGAAGAAAAATGTGAATTGTTAGTGATGGGCGCAGATGATGAAAAGGTTGCCGCTGCGTTTCGAACGAACGCCCGTACGAAAATCAGAGAAAAGTATCATATTGCGTCGGATGATTTTTTGATTATGACCGGCGGTAAAATTGACGCATGGAAAACGCAAACACTGCTTCTGATGAAAGCCGTGGCCAAAATAGACCGTCCAAACGTCAAATTGATTGTGTTTGGCTCAGTGGTGCCGGAGCTTATGGATCAGGTGCAGGCACTCTGTCTTAACGACAAGGTGCAATATATCGGCTGGATTGATGCCAGCGACTCCTGTAACTACTTCTCTGCAGCGGATCTGGTTGTCTTTCCGGGGCGCCACTCCGTATTCTGGGAAGAAGTCGCCGGTATGGGAATTCCAATGTTTTGTAAATATTGGGAAGGCACCACCCATGTAGATTTAGACGGCAATGCGGAATTTCTGTATCAGGACTCCGCCGACGAAATACAAACGAAAATCGAAGAACTATTGAACAATCCTGAAAAATATGGGTCTATGCAAATTGCCGCAAAGAAAGGCACAAAATATTTTTCGTATAAAGATATTGCAGAAAGATGTGTGGAGGATGGAAAAGAAAAAGACTAGACATTCCATGGAGTTAGGCTTAATCCTTGTGTTTTTGTCAACACAAATTGCCAATGTCTATCGACTTTATACAGGTAAACCAGCTGATATAGCGCCATGGATTATTTCTCTCGCTATGTTATGCATGGTCAATACAAAGACGTCTTTCTTCCTTAATAAAAGACAAGTCTTTCTTGTCGTATATCAAATTTGTATATTGTTATTTGCTATCAGAAGCCAAACAACCATAATGCAGGACAATATCGGACTGGTTTATATATTGTTTGTTGTTGCTTTCATATTTATTTCAGCAACCAACAACACCATTGACGGAGAACATTTTGTGTTTCTCATGTGGGCAATAACCGGCATTTTAAATATTTTGACTGCAATATTTTTTATATATAATAAAACAGAACGCTTTAATGGTTATTATTCCGTTTATGGGAGTTTGTTAGCCGCCAGGCCAACACTTGCGACCATGAGTTATTTCCATGTTCTGGCTATGCTGGTCTATCACCCAAAGCACAAAATGCTTGGTTGTTTCAAAATTGCACTACTTATTGCCGCACTTTATAACATCGTTATAACTATGCGCAGAGGAATGTTTATCACCATGATTTTCATCTTCATTCTGCACATATACTTAACTGCAAAAGTTACTTGGAATATCAAAGTGTTCTTCCGGGGATTTGCTATTGTTGCAATTGTCTACATTTTGTATTTAAAAATTCCTTATATCCATATGCAAGCCGGCAAAATGATGGATTCTGCAATCAATGCATTAAATACACTGCTAGGAAAAAACACGTCCTCTGAAGACATGGCAGCTGCCGGACGTGTTCTAAACCGAACTCTGACTCTGAACGAAATGAAAAGTTTTGGATTATCGGACTGGCTATTTGGAAAGGGCTATAACGCAAAATGGATTGACTTTCCGTTTTTGCAGTGCTTTTATGACATGGGCATTCCCGGGGGGCTGTTTTATATTGCTACGCAGTTACTCCCCTTCGGTTTTCTTGCTGAACACAAGAGTAATATGCAAAATCACGAAAAGCTGCTGTTCTATCTGTTTATCATCAGCTTTGTTAACAACTTCTACTCCGGCATTCCCTACGGCATGGCAAAGTTTATGTACATTGTTCCGCTTCTTGCTAATTGGAGCAACATCCGAAAAGCACAAAATCCTACGGAACAGGCGTAACCAGAAACTGCATTTTGCTGCAATAACACTTTAAACTGCAATGAGGTAATTTTATGATTCAACTACAATTCTCCGGAATGGGTGGCCAATTTCACCCCGAAAACAACTTTATCATAAACACGATCCGTAAATTCGATGAGGTAACTTTGTCCGATCATCCGGATTTTCTGATCTACTCTGTGAATTCCTCGGATTACTTAAATTATGACTGCGTGCGGATTTTCTACACCGCCGAAAACCTTGTTCCCGACTTTAATCTGTGTGACTACGGAATTGGGTTTTCCGACCTTTCTTTTGGTGATCGCTATTTGCGCTATCCCCTTTACCTGGTGGATGACTTCAACGCTTATGTAAGCGATGACTATGCCGGCGATTTGCAGAGGGCATTACATAAGCACGAAAATGCCGCGGATAAGTTAAAAACAAAAACCAATTTTTGTTCCTTTGTGTATTCCAACGGCGAGGCAGCAGCATGCCGTGAGACATTGTTTCATGCCCTGTCGCAATACAAAAAGGTCAATTCCGGCGGCCGGTATCTGAATAATATTGGTGGCGCAGTCGAGAGCAAGCTGGATTTTCAATTAAAACATAAGTTTGTGATCGCCTTTGAAAACACCTCCACGCCCGGTTACACAACCGAAAAAATTGTCCACGCTTTTTCCGCCGACGCGGTTCCCATCTACTGGGGCAACCCGAATATTGAAAAGGAATTTCAAGCAGGCAGCTTTATCAATTGCCACGATTTTGGACTGACAAAGGACGCAAGTCCCGACACCATTGACCGCATCGTAAAAGAAATTATTCGGCTTGACAACGATGACGATGCTTATCTTAAAATGCTCTCCACGCCGGCCTTTGCCAAGGGTTATGATGTCACGGCAAAAAAAGTGGAATTTGAGCATTTTCTGAAAAATATTTTTATGCAGGATAGGGAATCGGCGTATCGCCGCAATCGCTATTACTGGGGCAAACGCTATGAACGCAAACAAAAAATCGGCAACGCTTTTTATACGCAATGCCGAAAACTGATTCCCGTTAGGGATTGTATAAAGAAGATAAAGAATATTACAAACATCGTGTCTTTGTAGATCAGCGTATATAAAAAATACTCATAATGAGGGATGCAAATTGAAAAAAGGTATCTTATTTAAAATATCAGGTAATTCATCCTGGATAGGGGGTGTATATTACATTAAAAATATAATTTTCAGCCTGCTGCAAAATTCTGTTATAACAGATAAATATAACATTATCATCTGTGTTAATGAAACCTCCGTGGAATTGACGAATGTTTTCCGGGACAAGGCCGTTATTATAAACTGCAAAGAAAAGGAATGCTCCCTTTTAGCATATCTTCGCTGGTTTTCTATGATAAAAAAATATCGGATAAAGTATGTATATGGCGTGACACCCGGCCTCAAAGCCCGCATATTACACGCACTTAATGTGATTCCTATTTACTGGATTCCGGATTTTCAAGACAAACATTTTCCGAATTTTTTTTCAGAAGATCAGCTGAAAATCCGTGATCACAGAAACGCTATGATTCTACAAGACAGCAGCTGTCCCTTAGTATTGAGCAGTCAGGATGCGAAACACGATTTTGAGACCTATGTTTCTCCAAAACGAGAGCACGTATATGTTATCCCGTTCGTTTCCTATATCGAGGAACACATAAAGGCCATGACGCCAAAATCGGAAAAACAAATTTTAAACCGGTATCATTTAACCGGCCGCAAATATATTTTAATAAGCAATCAATTTTGGAAACATAAAAATCACTTAACTGTTTTAAAGGCAATCGCATTTTTAAAACATAAACAACAACTCAACGATATCACCTTTGTGTTTACCGGTCAGATATTGAAAGGTGCACAGCGAGAAAAATACGGAAGTGAGTATTATGAAAAGCTGGAACAAATTATTGACGAAAAACGATTGATGGAAAATATCATGATACTTGGGTTTATTGAAAGAGCGGAACAATTAGTATTGATGAAGCATGCCCACTTTATTCTTCAGCCCTCCCTATTTGAAGGATGGGGAACGGTCTTAGAGGATGCCAAGGTGCTTGACAAAACCGTGCTTTTGTCAGACATCAATGTGCATCGAGAACAAAAAAGCGATAAATGCCTTTTATTTAACCCAAATGACGAAATTGACTTAGCGAATAAAATTGTGGATTTATCCAAAGAAAAATTGTCTTCGGATGTAAAAGCCGGGCTGTGTGACATGTATTGTCGCGCAAAAGAATATTCAAAAACATTTGAAGAAATCATGTTATAGGAGTAATGATCATGAGGAACGTATTGGTTACAGGAGCAAACGGATTCATCGGTTCGCATATTGCGCATCTGATGGAAGAAAGAGGTTTTAATGTTGTAGGGTGGGATATAAACCCAAATGCTGAGAAAAATGTATACAGGGTTAACATGGTCTGTGATGAGATTACCCGTTACATGGAAAGCATAAAACCTGATATAATTATTCATTGCGCAGGTATGGCAAATGTAGGTGAATCCATACGACACCCGCTATTGGATTTTGAGGCAAATGTTACTGCAACCTATCATCTTTTAGAGGCTGTGCGTGAAAGCGCACTTCAAAAAACAAGAGTTATCTTTTTATCAAGTGCAGGCGTTTACGGGCAGCCAAAAGATCTGCCCATCCGGGAAAATCAATCTCTAACCCCCTTGTCGCCTTATGCACTCCATAAACAGATTGCCGAAGAAACCTGTTTATATTACCGCAAACAACATCATGTGGATATTAAAATTGCCAGAATATTCTCGGCATACGGACCCGGATTGAAAAAGCAACTGTTTTGGGATATGAATACGAAGGCAGAGCAATTTCAGTCTTTAGAAATGTTTGGGACAGGAAAGGAGAGCCGCGATTTTATATATATTGACGACTTAACGGAGGCACTTTACCTGATTGCTACCTGTACCAAGTGTAATGAGGTCATATTTAATGTAGCAAACGGAAAAGAAATTACCATAAGACACGCAGCGGAAATCTTTTCACATTTTAAAAAAGTTAATTCCATCGAATTTAATGGTATTACACGAGAAGGCGACCCATTAAATTGGTGTGCTGATATATCCAGATTGAAAAAACTGGGATATGAACAAAAAGTTTCATTTGAAGAAGGCGTAAAAAAATATATAGATTGGATTCAGGAAACATGAAGATAATTCACAATTTAAAAAAAACAAAACATTATTTGAAACTCAAACGATGGGAAAAATGGTTTGACTGCGATTTTGAAAGTTATATAGGCCATGGATTCTCGATGGATGTCAGGCATCCTGTTCAAGGAAAGAAGTACCTGAAAATAGGAAAAAACTCCATAATAAACGGCCGTTTCGTTTTTGAGCGCGAAACAGGAATGATTCAAATCGGCGACCGGGTTCACATTGGTACATCAACACTAATTTCTGCCAACAAGATAGAAATCGGCGATGATGTTACCATCGCTTGGGGCTGTACCATATATGATCACAACTCTCACTCCGTTTTTTGGAACGAAAGGAAAAACGACACCTTGCAGGAATACAGGGATCTAAAACAATTCGGAGATCCAATTAAAAATAAAAACTGGGATATCGTGAAATCCAAACCTATTAGAATTTGTAATAAGGCTTGGATTGGTATGAACGTCATAATATTGAAAGGGGTCACGATTGGAGAAGGTGCCGTCGTTGCCGCCGGAAGTGTAGTAACCAAAGATGTTCCCGCATGGACATTGGTCGGGGGGAATCCGGCCATACCGCTAAAGGAGATATCAAATGAAAAATGAATTTAAAGTTTCTGTATACTGTTTAGCATATAATCATGAAAAATATATTCGACAAACCCTGGATGGATTTGTAAACCAAAAAACGGATTTCCCTTATGAAGTTATTGTACACGACGATGCATCCACAGATGGCACCGCAAAAATTATAAAGGAATACGCGGATCAATATCCCAATATTATCAAACCCATATTCCAATCAGAAAACCAATATTCAAAGGGCGTCCGCATCGTAAAAGATATTATTTTTCCTTTGCTTAAAGGAAAGTATATTGCATCCTGTGAAGGAGATGACTATTGGTGCACCACTGACCAACTACAACTGCAACATGATTTTCTGGAACAATCGACGGATTATGTGGCTTGTGCATGTAATTCCTATATATTAAATATGAAAACTCAAAAAAAAATGTTATTAAATTCTTCTGACAAGCCCTATGACATCTCCCTCCATGACATGATAAGTCACTGGGGACATGTTGTTCATCTATCAAACATGATGTATCGAAAAGATGCCGTACTGAAGTTTTATAGCGAAGAACAACCGGAATTTCTCAAATTATCTACCGGCATCGGAGACTATCCGCTTTCTATTTTTTTAGCGATAAGCGGTAAATTTAAATATATTCCAAAAGTTGTATCGGTCTATCGATATGGCACTTCCGGCTCATGGACAGAAAAAAACACCCACACATCCGATCATCTCGTAAAGATGTATCGCACACTCATTAAAGTTCTGACATCCTTTGACGAATACTGTAATCACCAGTATCATAAAGAGATCTGCGAACAGATTAACCGCTATCAATTGCAAATATATCGGGAACAAAAACAATATCATGAAATAAAACAACAGTATGGTACACTACCAGTTCTGTCTGCTTGGTTTACAAATATGAAAACCAAGATTAGGAGATGAAACCTTGACAAACCTAAAATCTAAAACAATATCTTCCCTTGCGTGGAGGTTCGCGGAGCGCTGCGGAGCACAAGGGATTCAATTTGTAGTCTCCATCATATTGGCACGCCTGCTCACGCCGGCGGATTACGGTCTGATCGGTCTGATTACCGTCTTTCTCGCGATCGCAATGGTGTTTGCGCAAAGCGGACTGGGACAGGCCTTGGTGCAACACAAAGAGATTGATCAGGAGGAATTTTCAACCGTCTTTTATTTTAGCATGGTCTTTTCCATTGTGCTGTACTTCATTCTCTTTTTATGCGCACCGCTGATTGCCGGTTTTTACAACGAACCAAAGCTGACGGCAATTATCCGCGTGCTCGGCACTACGGTTATCATTGGCGCCGTCAATAGCGTGCAGCAGGCATATGTCCAAAAGACCATGCAGTTTAAACGCTTTTTCTATTCCACATTGACAGGAACACTGATTTCTGCTATCATTGGGGTAGCGATGGCGTATGCGGGATGTGGCGTATGGGCGCTGGTTGGGCAACAAATATCCAACCAGGTCATCAACACAGTTGTTCTCTGGTTCACCGTAAAATGGCGGCCTAAGTTTGTATTCTCTGTCAGAAAAGGGTTGCAGCTCTTTTCTTACGGATGGAAGCTGTTGTGTTCCTCCCTTCTGGATACAGTCTATAACAATTTATATTCCTTAATTATCGGCAAATTTTACTCTGCCGCCGATTTGGGATATTACAACCGCGGCAAACAGTTCCCCATGCTGCTGATTCAGAACATCAACAGTTCCATTGACAGTGTCCTCTTTCCAGTACTTTCCGAGGCACAGGATGATAAAGAACGGTTAAAATCCATGGTTCGGCGCTCCATTGTAACCAGCACCTTTGTCATTTTTCCTTGCATGGCGGGATTGGCGGCGGTTGCAACACCGCTGACTAAACTGCTGCTCACGGATAAATGGCTGCCGGCCGTGCCTTTTATCCAATTTTGTTGTTTTACCTATGCTTTTTGGCCGATTCACACGGCAAATTTGCAAGCAATTAAAGCAACCGGCCGCAGTGACATTTTTTTGAAACTGGAAATTATTAAAAAGGTAGTCGGAGTCATTGCCCTCTGTGTCAGCATTCCGTTCGGCCTCTATGCCATGATGTGGGCAAGCTGCATCAGTGCAGTCCTTTCCTCCTTCATCAATGCATCGCCGAATAAAAAACTGCTGGGTTACAGCTATTTGGAGCAAGTCAAAGATATGCTGCCATCGTTTTTACTATCCCTGTTGATGTGCGGCATTACCTTATCTCTCCGTTACCTGCATCTCGGTTCACTGGTTACCATGCTGCTGCAGGTGAGCATTGGCGCGGCCATTTATATTGGACTTGCAAAACTTTTTAAGCTGGAATGCTTTATGTATATATTAAATATGATTCATATAGGAAAGCAGCGAGGAAAAAAATGAAAAAATGTCTGTGTATTTACGGAAATTCAGGGGTCGGGAAAGAACTGGTCTACCTGCTGACCGTAAAAAATATGCTGAAAAAATGGGATCGCATAGTCTTTATTAACGATCTGTCATACGACACAACCACCATGGGGTATTCTGTCATTTCTTTTGAGGAATCATTAACATTTCGCAATCTTTTTGATTGTGAATACATTGTTGCAGTCGGCGAACCATCACTGCGAAAGAAACTGTACGAGAAGCTTCAAAAGGATCATTTGACAATTACCTCGGTCAATGGATCAGATTATGTGCTTTCTGATTTTTCGACGATCGGAATCGGTTCCATTCTTCATTTATCATCAGTCGTTACAGTAGAGACTGTGATTGGCCGTAATTGTTTTATTAACAAAGGTGTGATAATTGGGCACAATGTCTCAATCGGAGATCATTCCGTCTTAAGTCCGCATGTAACTGTGGGCGGATATTCCAAAATAGGAGAAAGTACCTATATTGGCAGGGGTGCTGTGATTCGAGATAAGATAACCATTGGCAACCACTGTATTATTGGAATGGGCGCTGTTGTAACAAAGGACGTGAACGATAATGAAGTTGTCGTAGGCAACCCGGCAAAACACCTTCGTTATAATACCACGGAAAAAGTTTTTAAATAGAGGAATCCAATCATGCCAAAATAACCAGCAATGATATCAAGAAATTTATCACCGTGCAGGATATTTTAAATGTTATGGATTAACTAAAAAACGGCGGTGCAGAATACAACTTTTGCACCGCCAGAAACGACTGTTTGATGTTTTAAATTGCTGCATTGATTAGGATGTGTTTTTATGCAAAAAATTAACGTAACACGCTCCTCCATGCCTGATTTGGAGGAATACATCGAAGAAATCAAGGATATTTGGGACACGCGATGGCTGACTAATATGGGCGGCAAACACAACGCCTTGCAGGACAAGCTGGCAAGCTACCTCTCTGCGCCGCATATCTCGTTGTTTACCAACGGTCATCTTGCACTGGAGGCGGTTCTCGCCGCAATGGATCTGAAAGGTGAGGTGATTACCACACCGTTCACCTTTGCCTCTACCACACAGGCCATCGTCCGAAACGGACTGACCCCGGTATTTTGCGACATTGACCCCAAAACCTATACCATGGATCCAAACAAGATCGAACCTTTGATTACCGCGGACACCTGTGCGATTGTCCCGGTTCATGTATACGGCAGCGTCTGTGATGTCACGGCAATTGAGGCCATTGCAGAAAAACATCATCTTAAAGTAATTTATGATGCGGCACACACCTTTGGCGTCCGTGTCGGTGCGCGCGGCATTGCCTCCTTTGGCGACGCCTCGATGTTCAGCTTTCACGCGACCAAGGTCTTTCACACCATTGAGGGCGGCTGTGTCGCCTATTCTGACGAAACACTGACCCAAAAGCTGCGCATCCAAAAAAACTTTGGCATGCAGGACGCCGAACACTATCCGGAGGTTGCCGGCAATGCAAAAATGAATGAATTTCAGGCGGCAATGGGGCTTTGCAATCTGCGGCACGTCGATGCCGAGATGCAAAAGCGCAAAACCGCCGTGCACCGCTATATGGAGCGGCTCTCCGACGTGCCGGGAATCACCCTTTGGCAGGAGCAGCCCGGCGTAACGCACAACTACGCCTACTTCCCGGTACTGTTTGACAAAGAAGTATTCGGAAAATCGCGGGACGAGGTTTCCGACCTGCTCGCCAAACAGGACATCTTTGCGCGCAAATATTTTTATCCCATCACCAGCGCCTTTTCTTGCTATGATGGCAAGTTTCCGATTGCCAAAACGCCGATCGCCGAGGCGGTCTCAAAACAGGTGCTGACCCTTCCGCTCTATGCGGATTTGAGCGCCGAAGATGTAGATCGTATCTGTGACGTGATTTTAAACTTAGGGAGAAGATAATATGAGCATGTGTCACTCTGAAGTTATAAAAAATACCCATGAAGGCGGGCGTGAGTCAGGAATCGAATTATTCCGGATTCTGACCATACTTGTTATTGTTGCACACCATTATTTTGTAAATTCCGGTCTCAGTACCTTAGTTTATGAAAATCCTGCATTTTCTAAAAACTCCGTCTTTCTTTTATTGTTTGGATGGGGCGGAAAAACCGGAATTAATTGTTTTGTCTTGATTACCGGATATTTTATGTGCCGCTCCCGTATCACACTGAAGAAGTTTTTAAAGCTGCTTCTGTGGATGGAGTTTTATAAAATCGTATTTTATACCATATTTCTTCTGACCGGCTATCAGGAGTTTCAGCTAAAATCTATGATAAAGGCTTTGTTACCCATCTCTTCCATCGCAGATGGCTTTGGATCCGCCTATCTGGCGTTTTTTCTGTTCATTCCATTTTTAAATATTCTAGTTAAGGGAATGAACAAGAAACAGCACCTGACGCTGATTGTCCTGTGCCTCGGCATTTATACCGTTTTGGCAACCCTCAAAATTCGGGTCGTATTCAACTACGTAACATGGTTTTCTGTCATCTATATCATAGGCGCATACCTGCGCATCTACCCGGAAAAATGGTTTACCAATAACAGGGTGTGGGGACTTTCTTTATTGGTCTCACTGCTTCTTTCCTGGTGCAGCGTACTGGCCGGGTTATGGGTTTTTATCCATTTTGGAAAAAACCTATGTTATCATTTTGTTGCAGATTCCAACAAGCCTTTGGCTGTCACCACTGCAATTTGTGCTTTTATGTACTTTAAAAATCTGCATCTTGGCCATAACAAAGCGATCAATAAAATTGCTGCATCTGCCTACGGCGTTCTGTTGATTCATGCAAACAGCGATACCATGCGGCAATGGCTTTGGCGAGACACTTTGCATAATGTAAATTATATTGATTCCGGATTTTTGTTTCTTCATGCAATTTGCTCCGTTGTCGGCATCTATATATTATGCACCGTCATAGACATGCTTAGAATCCGATTTTTCGAACGCCCGTTTTTTTCGTGGTATGACAAAAAAACTTTATGCAAGGAGAATCCCTCAAAATGAAATCAATGACAAGTATGAAGCCGGAACGTGAGTCCGGCATTGAATGATATCAATGATTAAGAAGGTGAAACGATGAAAGGTATTATCTTAGCCGGGGGCAAAGGAACAAGGCTCTACCCCAACACCCTGGTGGTCTCAAAGCAGCTTTTGCCGATCTATGACAAGCCCCTGATCTACTATCCGCTGTCCGTACTTCTCCTGGCAGGAATCCGTGAAATTCTGATTATCTCCACGCCGCACGATATAAAAAATTATCAGGACTTGCTCGGCGACGGCTCACAAATCGGCATCCGGCTTTCCTATAAGGTACAGGATACGCCGCGCGGCCTGGCGGACGCATTTATCCTGGGCGAGGACTTCATCGGCAATGACAGCGTGTGTCTGGTGCTCGGCGACAACGTTTTTCACGGGCAATCCTTCACTGATATTTTAAAAAAAGCAAAGCATAATGCCGAGACATATGGCGCCAACATCTTTGGTATTATGGTCAAAGACCCCAGAGCCTTTGGCGTTGTCGAATTTGATAAGGACGGCAAGGTTATTTCTATTGAGGAAAAGCCGGAATGTCCCAAGTCCGACTATGCGGTTCCCGGTCTGTACTTTTATGACAACCGTGTGGTTGAGATTGCAAAGCATGTCAAGCCGTCTCCCCGCGGCGAAATTGAGATTACAGCAATCAACAACGCCTATCTTCAAGAGGGCCGCCTGCGCGTCACGCTGATGGGACGCGGCATGGCATGGCTGGACACCGGCTCTCCCAAGGGAATGCACAAGGCCAGCGGCTATGTAAAAACCATGCAGGAAATGCAGGGCTTTTATATCTCCTGCATCGAAGAAATCGCATGGCGCCGCGGCTTTATTGACGATGCACAGCTGAAAAAGCTGGGCGAATCGCTCTCCATGACGGACTACGGAAAATACATACTCTCATTATTGGAGGAATCAAAATGAATCTACTGATTACGGGCGGCGCCGGGTTTATCGGCGGCAATTTTGTGCATTATATGGTAAAAAAATACCCCGCCTACCGCATCATTGTCTTGGACAAGCTGACCTATGCCGGAAATATGGAAACTCTGGACAAGGTCATCGACAAGATTCGCTTCATCAAGGCGGATATCGCGGATCGCAAAGCCGTGTATGACATTTTTGAGACAGAAAAGCCGGATATCGTGGTCAACTTTGCGGCGGAATCCCATGTAGACCGTTCGATTGAAGATCCGGAAATCTTTTTAAAAACCAACATTCTCGGCACCCAGGTTTTGATGGACGCCTGCCGTAAATACGGGATTTCGCGCTATCACCAGGTATCGACCGATGAAGTATACGGCGATTTGCCGCTTGACCGCAAGGATTTGTTTTTCACAGAGGAAACGCCGATCCATACCTCCAGCCCCTATTCTGCCTCCAAGGCGTCGGCCGATCTTTTGGTACAGGCCTATCACAGAACCTACGGGCTGCCGGTTACCATCTCGCGCTGCTCTAACAACTACGGGCCGTATCACTTCCCGGAAAAACTGATTCCCTTAATGATCGCCAATGCGCTGGCAAATAAACCCCTGCCCGTATACGGAAGGGGACTCAATGTCCGCGACTGGCTCTATGTGGAGGATCACTGCAAAGCCATTGATCTTATTTTGCACCGCGGCAAGGTCGGCGAGGTATACAACATCGGCGGCCATAACGAAAAAGCGAATATCGATATCGTCAAAATGATTTTAGCCATCCTCGGCAAGCCGGAAAGCCTGATTACCTATGTGGCCGACCGCAAGGGACATGATTTGCGTTATGCGATTGACCCGACCAAAATCCATACTGAGCTCGGCTGGCTGCCGGAGACAAAATTTGAGGACGGGATTCAAAAGACCGTACAGTGGTATCTGGACAATAAGCCCTGGTGGGAGAGAATCATCAGCGGCGAATATCAGGAATACTATCAAAAAATGTACCAAAACCGATAAAAAAGACCGCCGTTTTGGCGGTCTTTGATAAAACAGTAACATCAACAGACTGTCAAACGGAGTTGTAACAAAAACACGCATACCACATTAAAAAGTGGTATGCGTGTTTTTCGTTAATCAATGTTTCTTCTAAAAATCATAAATTGATATTGCAGAATCGGGTATACATCATATTTGCTGCATTGTTCCGAATACTCTGTGTAGATTCAAGTGCAATATTTCGCTTGATTTGCTTACCCCGTTCACAGTATAAATTTATTGCACAATGATGGCAACGCTCTTATTGTGTATTCTTTATATCAGCATTAGAATTTCCAACCATGCAACGCTTTTATCCATTTCGGATCAAAGTGATTTACAATTTCGCTGTGTCCAATATCAATTTTATTGATTTTCTCCATATCGCTATCGGAAAGCGTAAAGTCAAATACATCAAAATTTTGTTTCATTCTGTCTTTGTGGATGGACTTTGGAATCACAACAACCCCACGCTGGATATTCCAGCGCAAAGCCACCTGTGCCGCCGATTTATTATATTTTTTACCGATTTCAACAAGAATCGGCAACAGCGTTTTTTGCGTCCTCATATTCGGGAATTTGATACACCCCAAAACCAAGCATAGGAATTTTCACACCGTTATAAAATTTTCTGTATTCCATATTTTCCCCTTTACTTATATACTTTTTCACCGTCAAGCACCAGCATTTTATCTTTATTCGGCTCTATTTCCGGTTTCACAACTTTATCCACCCACTGTTCGGGTTTTATCTCCTCAATGGAAATTGATATAGCCTGCGGCGGACAACCCCATTCATCAATAAATATCTGATTTATTTTATCTACTACTTTTTTCTTTGTTCCTTCATCTTTGGGATAGGCTTTGATTGCAATGTATGGCATTTTATTTTCCTCCTTTTAATCGTTTGCGTGAACATCAAATGCGTTAATCAAAAACTCGGCAACGCCCGGTGCGTCCGGATTGTGACAGCCTTTACCTGTATCAAGCGCACGCATTTTATTCATTTCTTCATCTGTCAGTTCAAAATCAAAAATATCCATATTACTCTTAATTCGTTCGGGATTTGTCGATTTCGGGAAAATAATAGCCCCCTCCTGCAATTCAAATCTCAAAATAACCTGTCCCGCTGTTTTGTTATGCGCATTTGCAATGTTTAAGATGACAGGATCTCCAAGCATATCTTTGTTTCCCTGACCGAGAGGTCCCCAGCCTTCAAGCTGAACGCCTGCCTCCGACATAATCTTTCTTATTTCTTTCTGCTGATCATATGGGTTAAACTCTATCTGATTCACGGACGGCATCGTGTCAAAGCGCGGAACAAAATTGTTCCAGATAGCTGGCGTCATATTACTTACGCCGATTGAGCGGATTTTACCCTCTGACTTCGCTTCTTCCATAGCCTTCCACGCACCGGGAACATCGCCGTATGGTTGATGAATAAGATATAAGTCCATATAATCCAAGCCCAATTTTTTAAGAGATGTTTCTATACCCTTTTTTGCCGGTTTATAACCGTAATCCTGCAGCCAAAGCTTACTCGTCAAAAATATTTCTTCTCTTTTAATTCCGCTTTCACGAATAGCCTTGCCGACTTCCGCTTCATTGAAATAAGCAACTGCGGTATCAATATGACGGATACCGAGTTCAAGAGCCTCTCTGACCGCTTTATACGTGTTGCCGTCGGCCGGGATTTGGAATGTGCCGAATCCGTAAACCGGAATTTCAACACCGTCGTTTAATGTTACGCTTTCAATTTTTGTCATAGCAATCACATTTCCTTTCATATGAAATATTTTTTCAATATTAAATCCAGGTATTCTCTGCAAAATATCTGCGTTCGTTCTTCAAAGCTGTACGCACCGCCGCTTAATGCCCAGCAGAGCATTTGTCCGTAGAGCAAATCGTTTATCATATCCGAAATTGTTTCAACACATATATCTTTGTTAAGTTCATTATTTTCTATTCCGGATCGGATAAGATCGTTTGTTGCTGATATATCCTTTTTCAACTTCTTTGTCCCCACATCGGACATATCCGAATCTACAACATTTTTAATCCATTCTTGTGCCAGCTTCAGACTTCCTCGTTCAATATATCTTGAAAAATGTATCATATAGTTTTCAAGTTTTTCTGTAATTGTGCCATCGCATTTTTTTGCGTTTTCAAGAATTTCATCAAACATTTTTTCGCTTAATTCATAGACAATATCCTCTTTGCGTTTAAAATAAGTATAAAATGTTCCTTTTGAAACGCCGCAAGCATCGGTTATCTCATCAATCGATGTATTAGCAAGACCTTTGTCACAGATAATCTCTTTTGCTGCTTCCACAAGTTTTTTTCTTGTTTCTGCCGCCGCAATTTGCCTGTTGGTCATAGCTAGACCTCCTTTTCAATTTTATTATACCACAGTCATTGACTTTAAGTCAATGAAAATATTATATTTACTTAATATCTACTGAATAAATGCCATTTTTGAGATGCTGTAAATTTTCAGCGTGTTT
>OLOI01000154.1_pt1 | contig 70807 bp, 60 predicted proteins | sample 1672131 | NCBI WGS metagenome assembly OLOI01 (sample SAMEA3136651, study PRJEB25190) | human gut metagenome
TCTGATTCTGGCTGACAGACCCTGTCTGGCAGCTTGAGTAAGTGCGCCTTTGCGGACAAAAATTCAGAGGTTATCCACAGCTTTTATTTGGCACCTATTGTATAATGCGGATTTTGGTATTTATGCGGTGTTGCCCTAAAAATTTTCCGGTTAATATATTATGCACGATCATTAATTTGCGTATTGATAGAGCTGCAGTTTGTACATCTGGAATAATTTGGTGAAATATTGACACAAATAAACGCCTCTGGCGAAGAAAAGCCAGAGGCGTTTATTTGTTAAGTTGCTGCTTTCTTCCGGGTAGCAGTATCGTGGAAGGAAAAGTATTCCGGCTGATGCCGGGACTGGGTATATTCGAACATCACACCGTCAGAATTAAAGGTATTGCTGGTCACCACAGCCAGGCAGTTATAACTGTCCATAAAGATCAGTTCCCGGTCCTGGGGTGTGGCCTTTTCTACCGTAATTCTTCGCTTACTGGTGACAATCTGCATCTTTAATTCCTGTTCCAGGTAAGCGTAGATGGAGTTCTCTGCGATTTCTTTTGTCAAACCGGGAACAGCGGATTTCAGGAAATAGTTAACGTCCAAAATCAGGGGCTTGTCATCCACGCTGCGGACACGGCAGATATGAAGTATTTCACTGCCTACAGGAAAGCTGCTTTCCCGGGACAGGGACTCATCAACGGTAATTGTTTCGTAAACAACTACTTTTGTGCAATAGGTCATCCGGTTTCTGGCAGCGGTTTCCTGGAAGGATTCAATGCGGCCGACGGTAAAATTGGTTTTTTCCGAGGGCTGAAAAATTACCTGCACACCCTTACCGTGGACAGCCTGAACATAACCGTCCCCCACTAGTCCGGCAATGGCCCGGCGGATAGTATTGCGGGAGCAGTCATAAATTCCAATCAGATTATTTTCAGAGGGAAGCAGTTCGCTATACAGATAATCTCCCTGCTCCACATGATACTTTAAATCTCTGTAGATTTCTCCAAATTTGGACTTCGTCAAAAACAACACCTTCTTAAACTTGTTTGAACATCGAATAGTATATCGGAAGTATCCGTAAAAATCAAGTGTACAAATCAGCGAATAAAGGAAACAATTACAAGCAGATGTGATACTAGTTTTCAATAAAACGGTTAAAAACCGTTTTATTCGGCTGCTGTTTCAGCAGCCAGCGGCGTAGCCGCAAAAAACGTAAGTCCATACATTTCTCGCCGCCACCGGCGGCCTGCGAAGGATTCGCAGGATAAAATGGTGTTAACCATTTTATCGAGAAATAGTATGAATCGTCTAAATAATCTGTGATAGTAATAATGAACAAAATGTAAATACCAGTTTTGTATGTTGTTACAAAATATGTATTGATAGGAAATAACTTACTATTTCTTTGTTGACTTGTTCAAACAAGCGTGATATAAAGATGCCATAAGGAACTTGTTCAAACAAGTTCAAAATAAAGATATACAGGAGGAACCGCAATCATGGGCAAGTACACCCAGGATGCCGCCAAGCTGCTGGAGTTGGTTGGTGGCAAGGAAAACATCGCAGCAGTCAGCCACTGCATAACCAGAATGCGCTTTGTTCTGAACGATCCCGCACTGGCAAACATCGAAGCCATCGAGGCTATCCCTTCCGTTAAGGGCAGCTTCACCCAGGCTGGCCAGTTCCAGGTCATCATTGGCAACACTGTTGCTGACTTCTACAACGACTTCGTCGCCATTTCCGGCATCGAAGGCGTCAGCAAAGACGAGGCTAAGTCCGCAGCCAAGCAGAATCAGAACGCGCTGCAGCGCATCATGACCGCTCTGGCAGAGATCTTCGCTCCCCTGATCCCCGCAATTATTACCGGCGGTCTGATCCTCGGCTTCCGTAACGTTATCGACAGCATGTACATCTTCGCAGGCGGCACCGCTACTCTGGTTCAGCTGAGCCAGTTCTGGGCAGGCGTTGACCAGTTCCTGTGGCTCATCGGCGAAGCCGTCTTCCACATGCTGCCTGTCGGTATCTGCTGGTCCATCACCAAGAAGATGGGTACCAACCAGATGCTGGGCATCGTTCTGGGTCTGACTCTGGTTTCCGGCCAGCTGCTGAATGCATATGCTGTGAATGCTAGCGCCGTTATTCCCCAGTGGGACTTCGGCTTTGTTAAGGTGGATATGATCGGCTACCAGGCTCAGGTTATCCCCGCCATGCTGGCAGGTTTCACTCTGGTCTATCTGGAAAAGTTCTTCCGTAAGGTCACGCCTGCTGTCATCTCCATGATTGTGGTTCCTTTCTGCAGCCTGCTGCTGGCTGTCATGGCTGCTCACTTTGTTCTGGGCCCCATCGGCTGGACCATCGGTTCCTGGATCTCCAACTTCGTCTATGCCGGCATCACCGGTTCCCTGCGCCTGCTGTTCGGCGCTGTATTCGGCTTCTTCTATGCACCTCTGGTCATCACCGGTCTGCACCACATGTCCAACGCCATCGACACCCAGCTGTGCGCTGACTTCGGCGGCACCATGCTGTGGCCCATGATCGCTCTGTCCAACATCGCTCAGGGTTCCGCCGTTCTGGGCATGATCTACCTGCAGCGCAAGAACGCCCGTGCTCAGGAAGTCAACATTCCCTCCTGCATCTCCTGCTACCTGGGTGTTACCAAGCCCGCCATATTCGGTGTCAACCTGAAGTACAACTTCCCCTTCATCTGCGCCATGATCGGTTCCGGTATCGCCAGTGCCTTCTCCGTCATGACCTCCTCCACCGCAAACTCCATCGGTGTCGGCGGTCTGCCCGGCATCCTGTCCATGCAGCCCCAGTCCATGGGTACCTTCGCCATCGCCATGCTGATTGCCATTGCAGTGCCCTTCGTACTGACTGTCATCATCGGCAAGCGCAAGAACATCGCCTGATTTGCCTCTTAAAATAGGTTCCGGGAAAGACTTCGGTTTTTCCCGGATACCCGTATCAACGGAGACTTCTCATGGGAAATTTTAAGAACAAAGTTGTGTATCAAGTCTACCCCAAAAGCTTTTGCGACTCCAACGGAGACGGCGAAGGCGATCTGAAGGGCATTACCTCCAAGCTGGACTACCTGCAGGAGCTGGGTGTGGAACTGCTGTGGAGCACTCCCTTCTTCCCCAGCCCCCAGCGTGACAATGGCTATGACGTTTCCGACTACTGCGCAGTGGATCCCCGGTTCGGTACCATGGAGGAACTGGAAGAGCTCATCGCCGAAGCTGATAAGAGAAACATCGGCCTCATGTTCGATATGGTCTTCAACCACACCTCCACCAAGCACGAGTGGTTCCAGAAGGCTCTGGCCGGTGACGAAAAGTACCAGAACTACTACATCTTCAAGGACGGCACCCCCGATAAAATCCCCACCAACTGGGTGTCCAAGTTCGGCGGCCCTGCCTGGGAATATGTGCCCTCTCTGGGAAAATGGTATCTGCACCTGTTCGATGTAACTCAGGCAGATCTGAACTGGGAAAATCCCGAAGTCCGTGAGGAACTGAAGAATGTTCTGCGGTTCTGGAAGACCAAGGGCGTTAAGGGTTTCCGCTTCGATGTGGTAAACCTGATCTCCAAGCCTGAGATTTTTGAAAATGACTATATCGGCGATGGCCGTCGTTTTTATACTGACGGACGTCATGTCCACGAATTCCTGAAGGAAATGGTTCGTGATGCAGGCATTGCAGATATGACCACCGCCGGTGAGATGTCCTCCACCAGCCTGGACAACTGTGTCCGCTACACCGCTCCCAAGGAACAGGAGCTGAGCATGGTCTTCAGCTTCCATCATCTGAAGGTTGACTACAAGGATGGCGATAAGTGGAGCCTAATGGCCGCCGACCTGATGAAGCTGAAGGATCTCTTCTGCACCTGGCAGGAGGGAATGCAGGCAGGGGACGGCTGGAATGCCGTATTCTGGTGCAACCATGACCAGCCCCGGGCCGTCAGCCGCTTCGGCAACGAGGACAAGTACTGGAAGGAATCCGCCAAGATGCTGGCTGCCGCCATCCATCTGATGCGAGGTACTCCCTACATCTATCAGGGTGAAGAGATTGGCATGACCAACCCTCACTATACCTCCATTGACCAGTACCGGGATGTGGAAAGCCTGAACTACTACCGGATCCTCATGGAAAACGGCAAGACCTCCGAAGAGGCTCTGCAGATCCTGGCAGAGCGCAGCCGCGACAATGGCCGTACTCCCATGCAGTGGGACGACAGCCACGCCGCCGGTTTCACCACCGGTACTCCCTGGATCTATCCTCCTGAAAACTACCGTCAGATCAACGCTGCCGCACAGATGAATGATGAGACTTCTGTCCGTGCTTTCTACAAGAAGCTGGTTCAGCTGCGTAAGGAGATGGAAGTTATCTCCGAGGGCAAGATTGAATTCCTGATGAAGGAAGACGAGAGCGTTCTGGCTTACCGCCGTTATACCGATTCCCAGGAGATGCTGGTGATGTGTAACCTTACCAGTGAAGAAGTCCCTGTAACCCTGCCCCAGGGCTGGGAAAATACCGATGTTCTGATCGCAAACTGGGACAATACCACCGCCCTCACTGATCTGACTCTGCGGCCTTACGAGTGCCTGGCTCTGATCAAGTAATATAGAAAGAAGGAAATAATATGGGTCTTTTTGATAAACTGTTTGGTAAGAAAGAAGAAACCTTTGATCCCAATCATATTTTTGCTCCTATGGCTGGTCAGACCGTGCCTGTAGCAGAAGTTCCCGATCCTACTTTTGCCCAGGGTATACTGGGTGAAGGCATTGCCATTATCCCTGCTGACGGCAAGGTATATGCTCCCTGCAATGCTACCGTAGATACTATGTTTGAAACCGGCCATGCATGCAGCCTGGTAGCTGAAAACGGTGCTGAGATTCTGATCCATGTGGGTCTGGAAACTGTTGGCCTGGGCGGCAAGTGCTTCAAAGTTCATGTGAAGAATGGCCAGAAGGTCAAGAAGGGCCAGCTGATGTTCGAAGCAGATCTGGAAGGCATCAAGGCTGCCGGCCTGAATACCATTACCCCTGTTCTGGTTTGCAATGTGGATGATTTTGCTTCCCTGAACGGTCACACCGGCAATGCTGTTACCAATGATGACGTTGTCATCGAACTGAGCAAGTAATGGAATATCATAACGATTTAGGAGGCTAATAATATGAAGCAGTTTGAATATACCATCAATGATCCTCTGGGCATCCACGCCCGTCCCGCTGGTATGCTGGTCAAGGAAGCAAAAGCTTTCGCCGATACTGTTGTTACCATCACCAAGAATGGTACCACTGTGAAGGCCGGTCAGCTGATGAAGCTCATGAGTCTGGGTGTAAAGCAGGGCGATGTTGTTACTGTAGCCGCAGAAGGTGCCAATGAAGATGCCGCAATTGCCGCTCTGACTGCCTTCTTTAACAACAATCTGTAAGCAATCAAATCCTTTTGCCACGGGAAGCGCTGAAATGATAACACTCCTTCTTCGGCGTTTCCCAACTTCTTTCCACGTATAGAAAGGACACTGAACTATGATTACAATCCAAGGTAAAGGTGTATCCAAGGGCATTGCAAAAGGCCCCCTCTATTTCTTCCAGCGTTCTGACACCACGGTTACGTTGAAAGTTGTCTCTGATATTGAGGCCGAAAAAGCCCGCCTGGCTGTGGCTCAGGAGCAATCCATCCAGCAGCTGAACGCTCTGGCAAAAAAGTGTCGGGATGATGCCGGTGAAGAGATGGCTGTTCTGTTTGAAACCCATGCCATGCTTGTGGAAGATGAAGATTTTGTAGAGTGTATTACATCTCTGATTGATGAAGAATCCTGTAATGCAGAATATGCCGTGGAACAGGCAGGCATCCAGTTCGCTGCCATGTTTGCTGCTATGGATGATGCATATATGCAGGCTCGTGCTGCGGACATCAAGGATGTGGCCAAGCGGATTCTGAACAATCTGTTGGGTGTAGTGGATGGTGGCATTGACTCCGAGGAGCCGGTTATTCTGGCTGCTGACGATCTGACTCCTTCTGAAACCCTGCAGCTGGACAAGTCCAAGATTCTGGGATTTGTCACCATGGGTGGTTCCGGTAACTCTCATACTGCTATTCTGGCCCGTACTAATGGGTATCCCTGCTATCTGCGGTGCTGGTGAAGCTCTGGCAGAAGGCTACAATGGCCGTGTCGGTTACATTGATGGTGAAACTGGTCAGCTGATCATCGATCCCGACGCTATGACTCAGGCTGCTCTGAAAGAAAAATATGAAAAACAGCAGGAAACAAAGAAGCTGCTGGAAACCATGAAGGGCCAGGAAGATATCACTCTGGATGGAAAGAAGATGTTGCTGTATTGCAATATCGGTTCTCCCGAGGATGTGGCTGCCGTTCTGGCAAACGATGGTCAGGGTATCGGTCTGTTCCGCAGTGAGTTCCTTTACTTAAGTGCTTCCGATTACCCCACTGAGGATGAGCAGTTCGAGGCGTACCGTAGTGTTGCTGCTGCCATGAACGGCAAGCGTGTTGTGATTCGTACTCTGGATATCGGTGCAGACAAGCAGGTGGATTATTTCGATATGAAGGAAGAAGAAAATCCTGCCCTGGGTGTTCGCGCTATTCGTATCTGTCTGAATCGTCCTGAGGTATTCCGCACCCAGTTGCGCGCTCTGTACCGGGCATCTGTTTACGGTAAAATTGCCATTATGTTCCCCATGATTACTTCTGTCTGGGAAGTCAAGGAATGTAAGCGTGCCTGCATGAGCGTTATGAAAGAACTGGAAGCCGAGGGTATTCCCTATAACAAGGATACTGAGCTGGGCATTATGATCGAGACTCCTTCCTCTGTATTTGTGGCCGAGGAACTTGCCAAACTGGTGGACTTCTTCTCTGTTGGCACCAACGATCTGACTCAGTATACCCTGGCCTGCGACCGTCAGGCAAACGATCTGGGTAAGTTCTATGATCCTCATCATCCCGCTCTGCTCCGTGCCATCAAAATGGCTGCCGATGCTGCCCATAAGGCTGGCATCTGGATCGGTATCTGCGGCGAGCTGGGTGCTGACATTTCCATGCTGCCTACCTTCCTGGCTATGGGTATCGATGAACTGTCTGTATCTCCCTCTGCCGTGCTGCCTGTTCGTGCAGCCATCCGCCAGAGCATTGCTCAAACTTGCACGCTGGAGATGCTGGAGTGCTGATGCATGCTTGAAATACTTAAAGCCAATGTGTTAATTGCATATCAACAGCTGGAGCAGTATCAGCTGGATCGCTACGGTAGAGGTGTTGTGTCTGCAATAGACCGTAACCGGGATATGGTTGTCATAAAGACTGCACAGCAATCTGTGCTAGTTTCTCTCAAAGATGACAATTGGGAGCGGGGACTGGATGCTGAAACTATCTCAAGCATCAGGACTCACATTGCTCTTTACAGAGCATTTCCCCAGATTGGCGGTATTGCAAGGCCTCATGCGCGTAATGCTATAGAAACCCCAAAAATTCATGTTAACATTTTACCATGAAAATTCAAACATTACAAGCGCTAATATAGTGAATAAAAAGAAATGTTCACTTTTGCCAGAACTTTTTCGTCCAAGATCAAAAGTGAACATCACTTCTGTGTCTGTTCAACACTTTAGATGCAGACGTTTTGGGGGTTGGCCCTGTCTACATATCCGTGAAAAGCAAAGCAATTTCCGTTCGCAAATTCCGACATGCCTTAGCCTTAACTATCTTCATTCCGACTCCATTCTGGCGTAAGCACCACATCAGCCCCCTTCCTGGGAGGCAGATGTGGTGTTCCCCGGGTGCGTTTTGCGGCGCGCCCTTTTTTTATTTGCCGGAACAAAAAGGTCGCTGAAATACAAATAAAGTCGCCAGCGCCCATTTACAGAATGCACTGTAAAGATGGATAATAAGCACAGCAAGTTGGTCATATCGACCAACGGCGGAGGCAAAATACAGGGGTTACCGTATTGCAATCCCGCCAAAAAACTGTACAATATGGATAGACGACCGACAGCTCTGATGCAAAGCCCGGATGGCGGAAAAATACCATCGCGCGACGCTGTCCGACCTTCTTCACCGGCGGATATCTGTATGTACGCCGAAACACGTTCAACAAAAGTAAGGAGGATCAACATGAAAAACAAACTTGCAAAACTGCTTGCGCTGCTTTTGGCCGCCGCGCTTCTGACGGCGTGCATGGCCGGCTGCACAGGAAAGACCGAACAGCCCGCAAAAGCGGAGGCAACTGAGAAGGCAGAGCCGGCAAAGGACAGCACCCCGGCGGACGAAGAAATCACTCTGACCTTCTGGCACACCTACGGCGATGCGGAAGAAGCCCAGTTTAAAGACGTGGTTCTGCCGCTGTGGGAGAAGGCTCATCCGAACATCAAGATCGACGCGGTGCGCCAGGACGGCGGTCAGTTCCACGAGATGATCGTCACCTCCTTCGGCACCGGCATGAGCCCCGACGTTGCCCGTGTTGACATTGCCAACATCGCGGCCTATGCCAAGCAGGGCGGTCTGGTTGCCCTGAGCGATTACGCGGACTTCGCGGAGATCTCCGGCAATTATCTGGACGCGCCCCTGTCCACCAACCTCTATCAGGGCAAGTATTACGGCCTGCCGCTGGACACCAACTGCAAGGCCGCAGTCGTCAACAAGAACGTGCTGAAGGAAATTGGTCTGGATGATGTTCCCGAGACGATGGAAGCCTTCATCGAAGCGGCCAAGGATCGCGGCACCTACAGTCTGAACGTTTCCGGCGTGGGCGACTGGGATATGTACCCCTACTTCTGGCTGTTTGGCGGCACGCTGACCGACGACGGCTTTACGAAGGCGACCGGCTATCTGGACAGCGATGCCAGCATCGCCGCCATGAACAAGCTGATCGAGCTGCACGACCAGAAGATCTTCACCATCCGTGACGTGGACGGCTCCGTGGATGCGTGGGACGGCATCAACAGCGAATACGCTATGTTCTTTGAAGGCCCCTGGTACTTCGGCTCCTATGATGACTGCGAAGCAAAGGGCATCGTTGCCGCGACCATTCCCACCTACGAAGGCCACAGCGCTTCCGTTGTCGGCGGCGAGGACATCGCTGTTTTCTCCACCAGCAAGCAGAAGGACGCCGCCTATGAATTCGCGAAATTCATGACCAGCGAGGAAGTACAGCTTGCCATGCTGGAGGCCGGTCAGCTGCCCATCCTCAAGTCCCTTGTGGAGAACGACGCAGTCAAGAATAACCCGGTGTGGTCGGTTTACATGAAGCAGATGGAATCCGCCAAGGCGAGAATTCCCTCCCCCAACAACGCCGCGATCCAGGAGATCTGGAGCGAAATGGTGACCAGCATCTTCGTAGAGGGCGCTGACGCTGCGCAGGCGATGCACGACGCCGCCGCAAAGATCGACGGGCAGCTTTCCTAAGGGAAACTCTGAATACCAAAATATCAGGAGCGCAGAGCCGGAGGGTTCTGCGCTCCCTTGGAAAAAAGGAGGCAGCGCCAATGAAGCTGCTGCAGCATGAACCATCCCCGGTATGTGGAAAATCATCCGTCAAAAAGGGCCTTCGGGCCTATGCGGCGGCAGCACCCTTCGTCCTTCCCGGCCTGCTGCTGGTGCTGGCGTTCGTCATCTATCCGATGTTTTTTACCATTCGGATCGCGCTGTCTGAGTACAGGATCGTGCAGGGCGAGATCACGTTCATCGGCCTGGAAAACTTCAAGAACGTTCTGTCCGGCGGCTCCCGCTTCTGGTACGCTTACCGGAACAATTTCCTGTACGCGCTGGTGACAGTGCCGTTCATTCTGCTGGGCGGAATGCTGTTTGCCTACCTGATCAACAACCTCAGGCGGGGACAGACGATCTTCCGCGTCGGCTTTTATCTGCCGGTCATCACCTCGTGGGTCATCGTCAGTCTGGTGTTCCAGTATATGTTCAATAACTCCGACCGCGGCCTGATCAACTACCTGCTGGTGGATGTGCTCCACGTCATGGACGACTATGTGCCGTGGCTGCTGCGGGAATGGTCGGGCAACGCGGCAATCTGGCTGATGGGCATCTGGAAAAACGTGGGCTGGTCGATGCTGGTCTACCTCGCTGCATTGCAGGGAATTCCTAAGGAGCGCTACGAGGCGGCAGAGCTGGACGGCGCGGGTCTGTGGAAAAAATTCTGGCATATCACGATGCCGGGACTTCGCCCCACGACCTTTTATGTGATGGTCAATATGATCATCGGTTCCTTCAACGTCTTCATCCAGGTCATGATGCTGACCGGCGGCGACCCCAACGGGAAGACCTCGGTGCTGCAATACCTGCTGTATGACAGAGCATTCAATCAGTTCGAATTCGGCGAGGCTTCCGCCATCGGCATGATCTCCGCCGTGACGATCGTTGCGCTGACGATCATTCTCAATCGCGTCTTCAAGCTGGACAACGTGGAACAGGAGGGATAGAAATGAAGCTCCGCGGCAAAAAAGCAACGGAGATCCTCGGGCAGACGGTTTTGTGGGTCATTTTGATCGCATCGCTGCTGATTTTCTCCGTTCCGTTCTTCTTTATGATCACGAACTCCTTTGAGGAGTTCAGCTATGTGCTGCCCTATCCGCCGAAGCTCTTCCCCACGCGGCTGGACTTTTCGGCGTACCGGCACATTCTCAGTATGGACATTTTCCCGACGGCACTGGCAAACAGTGTGATCAATACCGTCATTACCGTTGTGATCTCGGTGTTTGTTTCGACGCTCTCCGCCTACGGCTTTGCCTGCATCCGTTTTCCCGGGCGCGACAAGCTGTTTGCGGTTTACCTGTTTACGCTGATGATGCCGGGTTTTTTGAATATCATCCCCCAGTTTCTGGTGCTTAAGCAGCTTACGCTTCCCGGCCTGCCCAACGGCCTGATCGGCACCCGGGCGGGACTGATTCTGATCTACGTTGCGACCAATGTCTGCGGGCACACCTTCTTCCTGCGCAACTTTTTCCGCAGCCTGCCAAGCTCGCTGGCGGAGTCGGTGCTGCTGGACGGCGGCGGCCACAAGGACATTTTCTTCCGGGTCATGCTGCCCCTCTCTGCTCCGGCGGTGGGCACCATGACCATTTTTGCCTTCCAGGGCTTCTGGGAGGAATACTTTACGGCGAAGGTTCTGGTGGGCGCGAATGAGAAAATGATCACCTTCCCGCTGCTGCTCCAGCGGCTGAACGGACAGTATGCGACACGGTGGGAGTGGGTGTTTGCTGCGTCGATCATGGCGCTGATCCCTGTGATCGTTCTGTTTGTGGTTTTCCAGCGGAAAACGGTCGTGGGCGGACTGACTCAGGGAGCAGTGAAAGGATAAGCCAATGCAGAAAATCACCTGTCATTTTGACAAAGCACAATATCTGCCCGGCGAGCCGGTTCGGCTGATCCTGCCGGCGCATTCGGCGCTTCTTTCAGCGACGTTCTTCCGTATGGAGCGTCCGGTCACGCTGCAAGCCGTCCGGGAGGGCGACATGTTGGTATTGACGGATGTGCCGGTGGGCGGCTATGGTGTGCGCATCAGCACAGAAGACGGCGTCTGGGAAGGCGCGTTTGATGTGGTTTCCGACCGCAGAACCGAAATTCGCTACGGCTTCCTGTCGGATTTTTCCTCCGGCGATGGGGACAGGTTGGACGTGGAGTGGATGCGGGATCTGCATCTGAACGCAGTGCAGTTTTACGACTGGATGTACCGGCATGACCGGCTTCTGCCCCCCACCGAGCAATACGACGACCCGATGGGGCGTCAGACGGACTTAAGCGTCATCTCGAAGAAGATCGAACACTGCAAAGCCTGCGGCATCCGCCCGCTGGCCTACGGCGCGGTTTACGCGGCAACAAAGGACACCTTTGCAGCGCACCCAACGTGGGGAATGTACACGATGGACGGTCAGCCGATGACCTTTGCCGGATGGCTGTACTATATGAATGTGGCGTCCTCCTGCGGCTGGGCGAAGCATATTGTGGAGGAATTCCGCAGTGCCGTGCGCTTCGGCTTTTCCGGCATCCACATGGATACCTATGGCTTTCCAAAACGGATCTGGGACGCGGAGCACCGCCCCGTGGAGCTGGCGGACGAGTTCCCGCACCTGATCGATGCGGCGGCGCAGGCCGTCCGCGAGGAAGCGGCCGACGGCGGCGTGATCTTCAACGCCGTCAATAACTGGCCAACGGAAACCGTCGCCGCGGCGGCACAGGACGCGGTGTATATCGAAGTCTGGCCGCCCCACGATACCTATTTTGACCTTTACCGCCTGATTCGGGAAGCGCGGCTGCTGTCCCACCGGAACGTCATCCTTGCCGCCTATCTGAAGGCGTTTCAGGGGGAGGATATGGACGCGGCAGAGCGCTCATTCCGTCTTGCGTGGGCGGTGATCTCTGCCTCCGGCGGTACGCAGCTCGTTCTGGGCGAGAACCGCAGCCTGCTGCGGGACAGTTATTATGTCAACTACGCCCACCTGCGGGAAAGCTTTCTTCCAATCGTGCAGCGGAATTGCGATTTTCTTGTCAGATACAAGGATTTGTTATATAATGATCCCGGTATGGATATTGGCAAGACGGCCTCCGGCGGCATTAACGAGGACGTCCGTTTCTTCTCCGATGCCTGCGCTTTCTCCACGGACGGACAGGCGGACACGGTCTGGACGCTCCTCCGCGAATCCCGTGACCGGCTGACCCTCCACCTGATCAACCTGACCGGCAACAACGCCATGTGGAATGAGGGAAAGCGGGAACCAACCCCGGCAGCGGGTATTTCGGCGGCCATCCGCCTTGACCGGCCGGTGCGCGGCATCTACTGTGCCTCGCCGGACAGCGAGTGTCTGGCGGCGCAAAAGCTTCCCTACACGGCGGAGCAAACGAAGAACGGCTGCATCTATACCGTAAAGCTGCCCGACGTGCGCTGCTGGACTGCCGTGTGGGTGCAACTGGAGGAATGACGATGCTTCTGTCTTACAATGCAGATCTGCTTCCCCGTGTACGGATGCTGGGGCGGATCAACTACACCGAGCCGTGGATTCACTTTTCCCGGACGATCGACGAGTATGTCCTGTATGTGATCCGTGACGGGAATATGTATCTGCAGGAGGACGGAATTTTCTATCACCTCAAGGCAGGGGACTTCTTCCTGCTTGAGCCGGGGCTGTGCCACGAGGGCTATCAGCGCGCGGCCTGCAATTATTACTATGCCCATTTCACCCACCCGGAAATGGCGCGGATGAAGGATGAGGACGCGGCCATGGCGCTGCTTGCGGAAAAGCGCAGGCTGAGCCTTGTGAGCTACAATCTGGACGAAGCCGACCCCACCGACCCCATCACCTATCTTCCGAAGCAGTTTCACCTGCCGGGCAGTGAGTTCAATACGATACTCCGCACCGCGCTGGACTGCTACAATGCCCGGGAGGAGCACTACAAGCGCCGCACCGCCGCGCTGCTGCATTCGTTCTTTCTGGAAGTGGCACATGAGCACCTGCTGGCGCGGGGCGCTGCTCAGGGGAAGAAACTGAAAAAGTCGGAAGTCGTGGCCGAGCGGCTGCTCCATTACCTCAACGAAAATTATACGCGGCCGCTGTCGAGCCAGGAGATCGAAGATGTCTTCGAGATGAATTTCGACTACATGAACCGTGCCTTTTCCAAGCTGACCGACGCGCCGATCTTTACATATCTCAACACGCTGCGCATTTATAACGCCCAGCAGCTGATTGCGACCACGGATCTGCCGTTTCAGGAGATCGCGTACCTGGTGGGGATCGACGACCGGTATTATTTCTCAAAGCTGTTCCGGAAGAAAACGGGCATGAGTCCCTCGGAGTATTACAAGGAAGTGAGGAACCGCGGCGATGCAGAGAGACTATAGAACCGCCGGCTTCGTGCGGCTGTGCTTTGAAAAGCTGCTGCCGCTGATGGTGCTGAATCTGCTTTTTCTGCTGACCTGCCTGCCGGTGCTGACGGCTCCCGCAGGATGGACGGCATTATGCCGCGCCTGCCAGAGTCTGCTGTTGGAGGAAAAACAGCCGTACCGCCGCTTTCTGAACAGCTTCCGTGCCAATTTTCTCCCGTCGCTTCCTCTCGGGCTGCTCTTTTTCGCCGGTCCGGCGGCAATTCTTTACGGCGGCTGGTTCTATTTCCAGCTTACAGAGGGGGCGGGAGTCGGGGCGGTGCTGGCCTGCTTCTGCCTGATTGGCAGCTATCTGCTGTGGTGCATCGGCGCTCTGGCCTTTCAGATGCAGGCGCGGGTGGAGCTGAAGCTCCCGGCGCTGCTGAAAAACGCGATTTGCCTGACCTTTCGCTGCCCCGCTCTGGTGCTTGGCTGGCTGCTGCTTGCCCTTGCGCTGACGGCGGTAATGGCGCTTCTGCTGCCCTACAGCCTGCCCTGGCTGGCGCTGCTGGGCGGGTCGCTGCCCTGCTTTACGGCGGCGCGGGGCGCGCTGCCGGTTATTGACGATCTCATTGTGAAGGAGTGAACGATTCCATGAAAAGCCCATGGTGGAAGGAACGTGTGTTCTATCAGATTTATCCCCGCAGCTTTCAGGATTCCAACGGCGACGGCATCGGGGACATCCCCGGTCTGATCTCCCGGCTGGATTACCTGCAATGGCTGGGCATCGGTGCGGTATGGCTCTGCCCGGTCTACGACTCGCCCAACGACGATATGGGCTACGACATCCGCGACTACCGGAAGATCATGTCCGAATTCGGCACGATGGAGGACTTCGACCGACTGCTGGAGGAAATGCACCGGCGGGACATCAGGCTGGTCATGGATCTGGTCGTCAACCATTCCTCGGACGAGAACGCATGGTTTGTCGAATCGAGAAAATCCAAAGACAATCCCTACCGCGACTATTACATCTGGCGCGACGGACGCGGCGGGAAGGAGCCGAACAACTGGTCATCCTTCTTCACGCCGTCGGCATGGAGCTATGATGCGGCGACAGAGCAGTGGTATCTGCATCTTTTCGGGGAGAAGCAGCCTGACCTCAACTGGGAAAATCCGAAGCTTCGGGAAGAAGTCTACGCCATGATCAACTGGTGGTTCGACAAGGGCGTGGACGGGTTCCGCATGGATGTGATCAGCCTGATCGCCAAAGCACCCGGCCTGCCCGACGCCAGCGGCTCAGGCTACGCTTTCCCGGGCGAGCATACGGCCTTCCAGCCGGCGCTGCATTCCCATCTGCGCGAGATGCGCAAACGCTGCTTTAACGGCCGGGATTGTATGTGCGTAGGCGAAACGACCTGCGTCACTCTGGATAACGCGAACAGTGTCGTCGGGGACGGGAGAGAACTGGACCTGCTGTTCCAGTTTGACATCATGGACATCGACGGCGAGAACGGGAAGTGGAACGTGATCCCCTTTTCTCTGAAGAAATTCAAGGCGCTGACCGCCGCGTGGCAAAGCACACTGGACTGGAACACGCTGTTCTGGAGCAACCATGACCAGCCCCGCATCGTATCCCGCTGGGGCTGCACCGCGTCGGAGACGCTCCGGCAACGGAGCGCCAGAATGCTGGCGGTGGCCATGTATTTGCAGCGGGGAACGCCCTTCATTTATCAGGGTGAGGAGATCGGCATGACGAATTATCCCTTTGCCGATGCCTCGCAGCTGCGGGACATTGAAAGCCTGAACCTTCTGAAAGAGGCAAAGACGGACGCGCAAAAGGCGTGGGTGTGGAACGGCATCCAGCACAAGGGGCGCGACAACGCCAGAACGCCGATGCAGTGGGACAGCACAGCGAATGGAGGCTTCACCACAGGAACGCCCTGGATCGCCGTAAATCCCAACGCTGTCGAGATCAATGTACAGCGCGCCCGGGAGGACGAAAACTCCATCCTGCACTTCTACCGCCGCCTGATTGCCCTGCGCAAAGGAAGTGACATCCTCAAATGGGGCAGCTTCCAGCTGCTCGTCCCCGATGACCCGCAGCTTTTTGCCTACCGCAGGAGCCTTGATGGGGCAGATATCACCGCCTGGTGCAATTTCAGCCCCAATCCCTGCCAGCTTCCCCAGCCGGTTACCGGAACGCCCCTGCTCTCGGAAGCCCTAACCCACACCACACTTGCCCCCTACGGCTTCGTGGTTATTTCCGGGCAATGACATTCCCGGCCTGATAACAGATTTGGGGCGAATTTCTCTGTTATACTAATTTCTAATTAAATGCTTTAATTAAGAATTAGTATGACTCGTCGGTAAAATAAAAATTGGCCGGAAGAAGTTATCCAATGAAAAAGGGCTTAGTCCCTCATCCATTTCTTTAGCTAAAAAAATAGGCAGGACGGTCACGTCCTGCCTATTTTTTAGCGATTGTCATATTGCCTCGAGCATCTCGACAGCATATTTGCCAGTGCCCCGAATCAGATGGATGTACGTATCTAATGTGATTTTCGTGCTCGCGTGTCCAAGCAGAGTGGAAATTGTTTTGATGTCAATCTATATGCGAAAGAAAATAGAAATGTCGAAAGAAAGCTCAGAAAGAAATTAGGGTCTATCTGAAAACCGTCAACACGCCCAAACAGCGGGTCTTTTCCGCCTGCTGTGCACCATTTTCCCTTGCAATACACAAAGTATTCCCGCGGGAAAATGGCTTCATCAGGCGAAAAATCCCTCGCTGTTGGTCATATTGCCGATTTTCAGATAGACCCTAAATTTTTAACCCCAAAACAGGCCGGGGTTGCTGCATCTAAAGTGTGGAACAGACACAAAAGTCCTGTATGCTGTAAGATGCGTACAGGACTTTTTCTTTCCAATTTCTATAGTATAAGCACCTTTACAGATATCGGTCGATCCGCTGGCGCAGCTGCGATAGCTTTTCCTGTAACTTCTGGCGATTCTCCCGAGCATTCAGACGGTTTTCCTGTATCTCGTCATGCCACTGGCGGACATCCTCGTCCATGGCAGCGCGCAGCTGCTGGGGAATGGCACGGAGGCGGTTGATGGCATCCAGCGACTCTGCCGTGTCCAGCAGCAATTCGTCCACCCGGGTGTCGCGCGCTGGATATACCCCTCGGCGGAAGTTGTCCAGCACCACCTCATAACGACGGCAGGCATTGGCAACGGAAGTGTCCCATGAGATGTAGAGTTCCCGCCGGGCATTTTCACCTACCTGCCGCAGTAACTCTCGCTGGGGCAGCAGGCGGCGCAGCGTCGCCGCCATGGAAGCGGCGTTTTCTTCAATGAAAAAGCCGTTGCGACCGTCGGTAACGTCCTCGGCGGCGCAGCTTCCGGCAATCAGCACGCTGGCAAGGCCGCAGGCCGCCGCCTCACGCACCACAAGACCGTTGGTATCAAACGTGGAGGGAAACAGGAACAGGTCGGCGCGGCAATACCATGCTCGGATAATTTCCCGGTCATAGCAGGGGGGCAGGAAGAATACCTTGTCGCCCAAACACAGTTCTTCAGCATAGGCACGGATGGCCTCTCCATCGGTGCCCTTACCGATGAACACCATGCGGAAGTCCTGCCCCTCGCCTTTCAGCTGTTTCAGCGCATCCAGAATGATCCGCAGTCCCTTGTACCACATCATGCGTCCCACGAACAACAGCAGCGGCACACCCTCCGGCAGGTCAAGACCTTCGCTTACGGCGCGTACCGTCTCCTCCGGCAGACGATCGGCTGGAATGTCCACGCCATTGGGCATGACGATGTAGTCTCCCTGATAGCCCAGAGATCGGAGATTTTCTCCTGCGCCGCGGCTGACTGTCCATACCTCATCGCAGGCGGAGATGTTCTCCACCAGCAGCTTGATGGAGGCTTCCTGCAGCCGCTTGCTGTGGATGGCATTGGCAATGTCGATGTCGAACTTGGTGTGGTAGGTGAACACCAGCGGCACATGCAGCCGCTGCCGCAGCATCCGGGCGAGGATCGTGGAAGTGACGGGACAGTGGCTGTGGATCAGGTCAATGTGACGACCCTCAACCTGTGCCATCAACTCCGGGGACAGGGGCAGACCTGCCCGGTAGCCAACCAGCTTTGTCACATCGATACTGGGATAGCGCAGCACCGGAAAGGGGTAGATGCTGTCGTCGGCGTCGGGATAGTAGGGCGTTACTACGGTGGCGTCGCCAAAGCTGCGCTGGATGATGGAGGCATAGTTGGTGACCGCATTGGCCACGCCGTCAATCACCGGAGGGAAGGAATCGTTAATGAGGCATACGCTGCGTTTTTCAGATGATAAATCAGATGCGGTTGGCAAAGTATTTGCATTCAGACTCATATATGTCCACCCCAATCGTTCAATTTGATTGAATAATTGTACCATATAAATGTGAAATAATCTACGGCTGTTTTCTCCCTGTGCACGGAAAATTTGTAAGTGTTACAATGATGCTACGGATATGGGAGAAAAGAATTTCCCCATGGATTGACCGCGCTCTGTTTTTTTGCTATTCTATTTCTATACGAAAACGGAGGCGGGAAGATGGAAAACGGTGACGCGCTGTATCAGAAATTTATGTCCTCCAAACAGGCGCCTGTACGTTTGGAGCTGGCGCTGTCGGGCTTTTTTCAGCCGGACGGCTATACGGATAAACAGCACAGGGACTTTGGAGATTACCTGAGGCTCCGTATCCGGCCGGCGGCGGAGGTGCTGATCCAGAGAGACGCGCTGGATAAATTGCAAGTGCTGGAAGAACTGGGCTGGATGGATGCTTCCGTAATAGAGAATTGTATGGACTATGCCATCCGGAATCAGAAAACACAGGCGTTTATCTGGCTGCTGGAACGGAAAACCCGGAAGTATGGGTTTCATGACCGAAGTTTTGACCTTTGAGGCAGAGGGCGGTTTCCATGGTACAGGACGAAAAGCAAACGGAATTGTGTCTGCGGATTTTGCAGACCTGCCGGGCGGAACTGTGTGATCTGTTTCCCTATCTGGATGCGGCCTTTGACTGCCTGAGATGGCGGTTTGGAGCCGAACCGGGCTTCTCCGTTGATGGGCAGGCCATGTATTTCCCGGTTCGGGAGACGCTGAAATGCTACAGTCGGGAACCGGCGGCGCTGCGGCGGGGCTATCTGCATATGCTGCTGCACTGCCTGTTCCTGCATCTGTTCAAACCGGCGGGGGAAATATGGGATCTTGCCTGCGATATGGCGGTGGAGCAGATGATCGAGCGGCAGGCGCAGCCCCGGCTGGCGCTGGAAAATGCCGTCAGAAAAGACTGCATTGACCGCATGGGGAGTGAACCGCTGCCCGCAGAGCGGATTCTGGAGCTGCTGGAAGCGGGGACGTTTCCCTATACCATGGAGGAAATGCGCGCGGCGTTTTCCTTTGACGACCACAGCCGTTGGGACGAGTCAGCAACTGACGGCCTGCGCAGCCAGTGGGAGCAGATGCTCTTAGACGCGGCAAAAAACAAGGCAGGCAAGGGAAAACGGGGGATGACATCCGGCGCGGCGACGGAAAGCCCCATGGAAACGGCGGAATCCAAATACGACTACCGGAAGTTCCTGCAGCGCTTCACCTTCCCCCGGGAGGAAGTGGAGCTGGACACCGAGAGCTTTGACTACATCTTTTACAATTTCGGTATGGAGCAGTACGGCTCCATGCCCCTGATCGAGCCGCTGGAATACAAGGAAGTGCGGCGGCTGGAGGAGCTGGTCATTGCCATCGACACCTCCGGCTCCTGTTCGCGGGAAGTGGTGAGCCGCTTCTTGAGCGAGACCTATGCCATCCTTTCCCGGCAGGAAAACTTTTTCCGAAGGATGAAGGTATACTTTATCCAGTGCGACTGTCTGATTCAGGATGTGGCCCTGATCCGGAACCGGGAGGACTGGCTGGCATACGAAAAGAAAATCCGTATCCGTGGGCGGGGCGGCACGGACTTTACGCCGGTGTTCGACTACGTAGAAAAGCAGCGGCAGCGGAAGGAATTAAAGGACTTAAAAGCGCTGCTCTACTTTACCGACGGCGACGGGGCGTACCCCACAACGCCGCCAGACTATGAAACGGCCTTTGTCCTGCTGAAGGAAAGCGGCCATCGGGAGCTGATTCCCGCTTGGGGCAGACTTTTACTGATTTAGGAGAATCCTATGAATATTCAGGAAGCAAAACAGGAGATCATCCATACCCTGCAGGCGTATCTTCGCAAGGATGGCGCCGGGAATTATCTGTTTCCGGCGGTACACCAGCGTCCCATTCTGCTGATGGGCCCTCCGGGTATCGGAAAGACGGCCATCATGGAACAGGTCGCCCGGCGCTGCGGCGTGGGACTGGTGGCCTATACCATCACCCACCACACCCGCCAGAGCGCCATTGGCCTGCCCCATATTGAGGAAAAAACCTACGGCGGGCAGGCCATGTCTGTCACGGAATATACCATGAGCGAGATCATCGCTTCCGTTTACGAGACCATGGAGCGTACCGGCTGTCAGGAGGGCATCCTGTTCCTGGACGAGATCAACTGCGTTTCGGAGACGCTGGCGCCCACCATGCTGCAATTTCTGCAGAACAAGACCTTCGGCACGCACCGTGTCCCGGAGGGCTGGGTCATCGTGGCCGCGGGAAATCCGCCGGAGTATAACAAATCGGTACGGGAGTTCGATATGGTGACGCTGGATCGGGTGCGGCAGATCAACGTAGAAGCAGATTTGGATATCTGGCTGGATTATGCCCGGGAGAAGCAACTCCACGGCGCGGTCATTTCCTATCTGTCCGTGAAGCGGGAGCGGTTCTATATGGTGAAGCGGACGGAGGATAATCTGTCGTTTGTAACGGCACGGGGCTGGGAAGACCTGTCCCAGATACTGAAAGGCTATGAAGCGCTGCAAGTCCCGGTGACCGAGGCACTGGTATCCCAATTCCTGCACCATGAGGAAACGGCCAGAGATTTTGCCGCCTACTACCGCCTCTACCAGACCTATGGCTCCGATTACGCCATACCGGAGATCCTGAACGGAACACTGGCGGAGGAGGCCTATCAGGAGCGGGTGGCCATGGCGCGGGGCGGCAGCTTTGACGAGCGAATCACGGTGGTGAATCTGGTATTGGATGCACTGGGGGCGGAATTCGCGGCCTACGCCCGGGAAGACGCGGCGGTCGTCCGGCTCCACGAACTGCTGGGGCGGTATAAAAATGGGAACCAGTCCCTGACGGAGTTTATCACCGCCAACCGAAAGAGTCTGGAGATAAAACGCCAGAACGCCTTACTTTCCACGGAAGAAGCCCGGCGGGAGGAGTGGGTGCTGCACCGTCTGGGGGAGATGGAGCTGGCAGTAAAGCAGGCGCATATCCGGGATGAAAAAGAGCAGCTTGTGCTTCTGCGCACGCTGTTCGGTCAGGACGTCCAGCGGCGGGAAGATCTGATCCGGCGCATCCAGACGGAGCTTTCCCACGGGTTCCGTTTCGTGGCGGACTGCTTTGGCGAGGGGCAGGAGATGATCCTGCTGGTGTCCGCTCTGACCAGAACGCCCAATGCGCTGACGTACATCGGTCGGCACGGCTGCGAACCGTATCTTCACTACGCACAGGCGCTCATGTACCGGCAGCAGGAAGCTGCCTTGCAGCAAGCCTGCCGGGAAGTGCTGTAATGAAAAACAGGGGGCTGCCTCTTTAATGGGTGGTCGTAAAACAGTGAATGGAGCGTATCGGTGCAGATACGCTCCATTTCTCGTTCCAAAATGCAGGTACACACCCTTGGCTTTCCCTCCGGGAGAGCTGTCACCGCAGGTGACTGATACTATTTCCTGATTAAAATCTTAATTTTAATCAGGAAGGCATCGCCTGAAGGCGAGCGGGTTTTGCAACCTTGTTTACCCTCTCCGTCCTCGCTGCGCTCGGCCACCTATCCCAGAGGGAGAGGCAAGGGATAAATTATACAAGAACCGGTGCAGCAGATCATCCACTGTGTCTGTTAACTGTCTAATGCGCCCCGCCAATTAACGAGACAGCCCCTTTTACATTTTTGGTCATTACACTTTCAGAACAAAATGACTTTTATGAAAGTCAAGGAGCCCCTCGCCGCGCATTTTCCCAAGTTCCAGCGACAGCCCGCTGCGCTCGACCCCAAGATAGTCCGCAAGCTGCTGCCTCGAAAAGGGAATGTCAAATTCATATTTCCCCAAACGCTGGGCTTCGGCGGAAAAATAGGACATGAGCTTCGCCCGGGTGGTACGCTGTCCCATGTGCGTGAGCTTTTCGCTGAAACGCAGGTTTTTCCCGGCAAGCTCGCCCAGCAGGTTGCGGATGATCCGGCTGTGATGCGTACAGGCGGAGGGGCAGACGGTCAGAATACGCTTTACGTTCAGAAACATTGCAGTAACAGGGGCTTCGGCTACCACGCTCACATTCAGCCGGGAGCCGGGGGCGCAGGCGAACGCGGCGGCAAAGGTCTGCCCCGGCCCCGCTTTGGAAAGAATATTGCGGTTTCCCCAGATATCCTCCTGTATGACCAGAACGCTTCCCGACAGCACAAGACCAATGGATTCCGCCGTATCTCCGGCGCGCAGCAGGAAAGCATCCTTCGGGAAGTCCTTCCGTTCTGCCTTGAGGCAGGAGAGCATGGCAATAACCTCCTCTTCCGAAACGCCGGAAAAGAGCTGGGAAGACCGGATCACAGATAAATAATCTTTCATAAAACCTCTCTTTTGTTGAAAATTCAACCGACTTGTTGATTCCATTATAGTATAATGCGCATGAAAAGGCAAGCCACCAAAAATAGGAGGATTTTCAATGGACAACAAAATGTTCTGTTTTCAGTGTGAGCAGACGGCGCTCTGTACCGGCTGCACGGGAAAAGCGGGGGTATGCGGCAAGACCGCCGATGTGGCGAAGCTTCAGGACGAGCTGACCGGTGCGCTGGTGGGGCTGGCGCGTGCCACCGATAACGCCCCGGATGTGAACGGGGATACATGGCGGCTGATGATCGAGGGGTTGTTCACCACCGTTACCAATGTGAATTTTAATGAAGAAACCATCCGCGCTCTGATCGACCGGGTGCATGGAGAAAAGGCGAGACTCGTTCCTGACTGCGCCGTCTGCGCATCCGCCTGCGGCCGAACCGACGATTACGATATGGAGAAGCTTTGGGGCGCGCAGGAGGATATCCGCAGTCTCAAATCCCTGATTCTCTTTGGCGTGCGCGGCATGGCGGCCTATGCCCATCACGCCATGGTGCTGGGCTATACCGACGAGGAAGTGAACCGCTTTCTGGCCAAGGCGCTGTTTGCCATGGGCGAGGACTGGGGCATGGACGAGCTGCTGCCCATTGTGATGGAGGTCGGCGAGAAGAATCTAAAGTGTATGGCGCTCCTTGATAAGGCGAACACCGAAAGCTATGGCACACCCGCGCCTGTCGCCGTTCCGCTGACCGTGGAGAAGGGGCCGTTCATCGTCATCTCCGGCCATGACCTCCACGACCTGAAGCTGCTGCTGGAGCAGACCGATGGCAAGGGTATCAACATCTACACCCACGGTGAAATGCTCCCTGCCCACGGCTACCCGGAACTGAAAAAGTATGCCCATCTCAAGGGCAATTTCGGCACGGCGTGGCAGAACCAGCAGAAGGAATTTGCGGCGCTGCCCGCGCCGGTGCTGTTTACCACCAACTGCCTGATGCCGCCGCGAGGGAGCTACGCAGACCGCGTGTTCACCACGGCCATGGTATCCTATCCCGAAATTGCCCACATTGGCGAAGATAAGGACTTCACGCCGGTTATTGAGAAGGCTCTGGAGCTGGGCGGCTATTCCGAGGACAGGACGTTCACCGGCATCAACGGCGGTACCACGGTCATGACCGGCTTTGCCCGGGGCGCGGTGCTGGGCGTGGCGGACAAGGTGATCGAAGCGGTAAAGACCGGCGCCATCCGGCACTTCTTTCTGGTCGCGGGCTGCGACGGGGCGCGTCCCGGCCGCAACTACTACACGGAGTTCGTCAGGCAGACCCCGGCCGACACCGTGGTGCTGACCCTTGCCTGCGGCAAATACCGTTTCAACGACCTTGACTTAGGCACCATCGGCGGCCTGCCCCGTCTGATGGATGTGGGGCAGTGCAACGATGCCTACAGTGCCATTCAAATTGCCGTTGCCCTTGCCGACGCATTTGGCTGCGGCGTGAACGACCTGCCGCTGTCCATGGTGCTTTCCTGGTATGAGCAGAAGGCGGTGTGCATCCTGCTGACCCTGCTGCATCTTGGCATTAAAAACATCCGCCTCGGCCCCACGCTTCCGGCGTTTGTCTCGCCAAACGTGCTGACCTACCTCGTAGAGAACTTCGGCATTGCCCCCATCACCACGCCGGAGGAAGACCTGAAGCAGCTTCTGAAATAGTATAAAATACTCCTCACCGCCGTAATGGCAGTGAGGAGTATTTTTACATTTTTGATTTACAGCACATGCACGCCGTCCGGCTCGAAGGTCAGGGCGCAGGTCTCGCCAACCTGATAGATCCGATGATTCTTCGGGTTGTAGTCCGTCAGCTTTACCAGCGTATCGCCAACCATCACATGGTAGTTCTGATACGCGCCCATGAAGCAGCTGAGAACCACGCGGCACTTCAAATTGCCTTCCGGAACAAGCCCGGCAGACTCCGGCCGCAGAACGATGGTGTAATCTTCCCCAAGCGTCATGTTCTCGGTGGCGGCTACCCGAACCTGCGTGTCCGCCAGCTGAAGTACGCCGCAGCCATCTTCCAGCGCCACGCACTTGCCCTTCAGGAAGTTTGCCTCGCCGATGAAATCGGCAACGAACTCACTGTTGGGGTGGTAGTAGATTTCCTGAGGGCTGCCGATCTGGGCGACCACGCCCTTGTTCATGATGATGATGGAATCCGACAGCGCCATGGCCTCGCTCTGGTCGTGGGTGACGTAGATGGCGGTGATGCCCGTGGCCTGCTGGATGCGGCGAATCTCCGTGCGCATACTCACCCGAAGCTTTGCGTCCAGATTGGACAGGGGTTCGTCAAACAGCAGCACGCCCGGCTCCAATACCAGCGCCCGTGCCAAGGCGACACGCTGCTGCTGACCGCCGGAAAGCTGGTTCGTCATACGCGCTTCCATGCCGGACAGCTCCACCAGCTCCAGAATGCGGGTGACCCGCTCCTTGATCTCGTCCTTGGGGACTTTGCGCAGCTTCAGGCCGTAGGCCACATTGTCGAATACGTTGTAGTGGGGCAGCAGAGCGTAGCTCTGGAACACCATGGCCGTGTCCCGCTTGTTGGGGGGCAGCGCGTTGATGGCCTCGTTGCCCAGGTAAATTTCGCCCTCGTCGGGGCTTTCAAAACCGGCGATCATCCGCAAAGTGGTCGTTTTGCCGCAGCCGGAGGGCCCCAGCAGGGTCACGAAGGAACCGGGCTGGATCTCCAGACAGGTGTCCTTTACCGCGTAAAAGTCCTTGCCGGTCTTGGGGTCTTTATAGATCTTGGAAATGTGATCCAGGCGAACGCCTTTTTTCTCTTTTTCCATAACTCAAGCCTCCTTGATTTTTTTGCTGGTGCCGAAGAACTTCATGGCCAGATTCATCAGCAGCACCGAGCCGTAGGTGATCAGGATCAGGATCGTGGCAAAGGCACAGGCAATGCTGTAGGAGCCTTTTTCGGCAAATTCGTTGATCTGTACGGTGATGAGCAGGAACTGGGGCGTGACCAGCAGAATAATGGCGGAAATTGCCGTGATGCTGCGGACAAACGCGGTGACAAGACCGCTGAGGAAGGAGTCCTTGATCAGCGGCAGCGTCACGGTCATGAAGACCCGGAAGCTGTTGGCGCCCATGTCGTAGGCGGATTCCTCAATGGACTTGTCGATCTGACGCAGGGCGGAAATGCCGCTGCGGGTGCCGGTGGGCAGGCTGCGCACCACAAAGACGATGATAAGAATGGCCGCGCTTCCGTAAAGGCCGCTGAGCAGCCCCGTGTGGAACAGGCCGCCGGAGAAGCCCCGGATGTAGCCGACGCCCAGAACCGTACCGGGAACCGCCATGGCCAGCATGGAGACCGCCTCGATAAAGCCCTTGGCCTTGAATTTCTTCTTGACCACCAGATAGGAGATGATCATGGACAGCAGCGCCGTGATGGGCGCGGAGATCAGCGACAGGACGAAGGAGTCTTTAAACGCCTTCAAGCCCTTATACTTGGTGAAGACCTGAGTGAACCACTTGAAGGTCAGGGGGCTGAACTTGTAGCCCCATGTGGGGAACAGCGCGCCGATGGGGACGCACAGGTACATCATGACCACGAAGATCGCCGCCAGAGAGCAAAGCACCGTCAGCGGAACGGTCACCGACTTGTCGGAGATGAGCATTCTTGCCCGGGACGCCTTGCCCGTCAGGGTCGCGGCGGTTTTGGCCTCCAGATAGTATTTCTGGACGGCGAACATCAGCAGCGTAATGCTCAACAGCACCACAGCCATCGCAGCAGCGCCCTCTTTGTCATACGCGCCGGTGATCTGCAAATAAATGGTCGTCGCCAGCGTATCGTAGGAGCCGCCGATGATCATGGGGTTGGCAAAGTCGGCGATGGACTCGATGAAGGTCACCAGAAACGCGTTGCCAAGTCCCGGAAGCATCAGCGGGAACGTGACGGTCGCGAACACCTTCCACCGGGAAGCGCCCATATCCCGGGCGGCCTCCTCCAGAGAGGGGTCGATATTCTTCAGCAGACCCTTGAGCATCATGTAGCACACCGGGAAGAATGTCAGCGTCTGGACGATGGCGATGCCCCAGAAGCCATATACGTTGTTATCGTATATTTTCAGCAGGAACCGGGTAATCAGTCCCGCCTTGCCGAACAGCATAATCATGGACAAGGACAGCACAAAGGGCGGCGAAACGACGGGCAGCATGGACACCACCTTGAACAGCCCGCCGGAGAATTTGCCCAGTTTTACGTAGACCTCCACGTAGGCAAACAGCAGACCCAGCAGCGTGGAAAGAATGCCCACAAGGAAGCCGACCTTCAGGGTATTGACGATGGATGTACGGAAATTCGCCATGGCCAGAACCCGCTTGAAGATGTCCAGCGTCAGGCCGTTTTTGCTGTAAAAACTATCCACCAGCAGGATCGCCAGAGGGTAGAGAATAAACAAAGTCAGAAAAGCGATCAGAACTACAATGGTCGTGACCATGATGGGATCTGCCAGCAGCTTTCTGCGATCCAGGGACGCGCTTTGTCTTTTTGTCTTAACTTCTGTCATAAGCAGTTCTCCTTTCAGGGAAATGGGAACGTAGCGCAGAGATATTTGAAAACCGGCAAAATGCCGCTGCTTTGGCACTTTGACAGTCCTCAGATACGATTAAGGAGGATGGCGGATCGCGCCATCCTCCTTGGGAATTCCTAATCTTACTTACTCAGTCTTGAAACGGTCGTCGCCGCCGCCCAGAGCGTTCATGACCTCTTCAACATAGGTCTTGATGTTGTTCTTGGCGTCCTCGAAGTCGTAATCCATCACGTTCTCGGGGTCCAGACCAAACTCGGCGGCCTGCTCGGGCTGCTGAGCGTTGTCGATCACCAGGAACTGGTAGGAGCCGTTCTTGGCAGCCAGCTCAACGCACTCGGGGGACAGAGCATACTCGACCCACAGCTTGGCAGCGTTGGGATGCTTTGCGCCCTTGAAGATGGCGGTAGCGCCGATCTCGAAGGAGGTGCCGCTGGAGGGGATGATCAGCTGGACGTTCTCATAGCCGTTGTCCACGATCTGGGTAATGCCGTCATGCAGGAAGCCGATGCCGATGACGCACTCACCGGTGCCGACGTTCTTGGACGGGCCGGAGCCGGACTTGGTGTAGACCTGAATGTTCTTGTCCAGGTCGACCAGGTACTGGATGCCTTCGTCATGGCCGTACTTCTGGATCATGGTGTTGATGACCAGCTTGGCGGTACCGGCGGTGTTGTAGTTGGACAGCCAGATCAGGCCCTTGTATTCGGGCTTCAGCAGATCCTGCCAGTCGGCGGGGGCTTCCAGGTTCATACGAGCCAGCTCATCCTTGTTGACCATAAAGCCCAGGATGCCCTTGTAGATGCCATACCAGTAGCCGTCGGGGTCCCGGTACTGGCTGCCCAGCAGGTGGGAAGCGTTCTCGGCCTCGTAGGCTTCCAGCAGGCCCTCAGCAGCGACAACGTTGTAGGGGTCGGTGGTGCCGCCGAACCAGGCGTCAGCGGAAGGATTGCCGTTTTCTTCCTCGATCTTGGCCTGAACCTCACCGGTGGACAGGCGCTGATACTGAACCTTGATGCCATACAGCTCTTCAAAGTGAGCGCAGGCAGCTGCCAGGTAGTCTTCCTCGCAGGAGCCGTAGACGACCAGCTCGCCCTCGGCCTTGGCTGCGTCGATCAGGGACTGCTCGGGAGCAGTAGTCTCCGCTGCCGGAGCCGTGGTATTGGCGGCCGCGGGAGCCGGAGCAGGCTCGGTAGCAGGGGCAGATGTATTGCCGCCGCAGGCTGCCAGAGAAGCAACCATCAAAACGGCCATCAGAACTGCAAGAATCTTTTTCATCGTTTATGTTTCCTCCATTTGTTGATTTTGCTGAGAAAGTTCGCTTATTTGAAGCGCACTTCGTTCAGAATGCTGACATTATACACCGGAGATTTCGTCTTGTCAATAGGCGTGATAAGTTATTTTTCACGGCTTTTGGACGCGTCCGGCTGAAAACGCTGACGCGGCAAAAGCAGATTTCCACTGTTCTGTTCCGGGATGTTTTCCTGCCATTTTCTTTATCAGAATGTGTCCGGCATCAAAAAAACAACATGGATTGCCCGGATTCCACAGGAAGGGAGAGCATGAAGTCATTGATCCTCTCTGTGGCCGCTTATATGCTGATACTTTGCTGATATTCTTCAAAAAACAGTTTTGCCGCACTGTTGTCTCGTTTATTGTAGTAGAGATACTCGTCAAAGCGGCAGTTGCGGTCGGAGGCCGTATAGATATGCCATGCCGCACCATCACAGCAGAGCAATATGATATCCTCAGAATAATGTTCCGATAATTGCTTCAAAAAAATATTCATGCACACCGTATTGCAATAAGGCATAACAAGGAAGTACCCATCACCGGTCATCGGCTCTACCGCTCCATAGGCATAGCGATACTCCCGGATGTGGTGACAAGGCACGCTGGGTCGTATCCCTTCCCCGCACCAGCAGTATTTGGGCTTGTTTATTCTTCCAAATCCTGCCTCGTCCTGGAACATTAAGCGGATTTTCTTCTCGCTGTGGATAACTTTCAGGGCTTCTACAGAGGTTTTAATTTTTTTGAGGCCGCGATTTCTTCTTCGCTGGCCTTCTTGGGATGCTTGCTGCGGGGCATGACCTTTCGCCATCCATGCCGATGTAGAACACGATAGATTTGCCCTGTGCTCATAGGATGGTCAACTGCCTGCTGATACGCTTTCGCGATTTCACTGATTTCCACCAGCTCTCCCTTTTCTGCCCGTTCCTGAAAGTGAGCCAGGATGGAAGCTTCTTCCTCTATGCTCATGTTGCGATGATTGCCGCCGTAATGATTGCCGGAAATCGCCTCAATACCGTGATCCCTGTATTTTGCTACAAGTCGTGTCACAGAGCCAGCATGGAATCCTGTTGCCGCCGCTACCTCATTAGATGATGCTCCTTTTGCACGCAGCTCTAATGCTTTCAATCTGGCCTCTGCTCGCTTATCTTTGTTGCCTTTTCGAGCCTGCTCGATTTCTTTGATTTGTTCCTCGCTGAATTTATATCTGGAAGCCATTCTTATCACCCAGATACAGTACATCACATCATTTCTTATATTTGTACTGTTTTATTGGAGAATAGTATAAGACAGAATATATTCCAGGGAACTGTACTGGCATTTTCAACAATGCTCTCCGTGCCATTTTCGTTACAGGAAAATCACTATTATCTTGATTCATACCGGCTCCTGCAATATAATAAACAAGAAACCATCAGGAAAGAAGGATGTGCATGAAACGGATAATTTGTTTTTCGCTAACGCTGATAATGCTGCTAAGTATTCTGCCGATTCAGTCCCGCGCAGAAGGAACCGCAGAGTCTGCTATTCCGCAGGATGGTACATTTGCAGGAGGACCATTACAGCAGATTACTCTCCGGAACAGCGCCGAATTCTATATTGGAAAAGGCTGCTCGTTTGTAGTGGCTGACCTCATGAATGCCGGCTTCACTTCCATTCAAGTGCTTGAAACTGCAGAGGCTTCCGATGATACTGTAAACAGTGCAGTGGTTTCTGTATCCATCGACGGAAATAAGGTCTTTACCGCCGGACAGCAGTTTGATTTCAATGTTCCGATTGTTGTCGAATACTTCCGGCAAACAGAAGCCAAATTACCGCTGGCGTCTTCCGACTTGGATACCACGGAATATCGAGCCTTGCTGAAGTCTCTGTATGAAGCCGGATTTACGAATATCATTGTTGAGGAACTGTATGATCTTAGTCCGGCTGCATATGCAGGCAGACCCATCGTTGCAATGACCGTTGACGGCAAGGATGTCTTTGCCAAAGGCGATTATTTGCCTTTGGAGACCCCCGTTGCTGTTACAGCACATTTCCAAACTGATGCAGAAAATGATTCTGCTTCTGCGCGGGGAAAAAGCATCATTTCCCTTCCTTACTCCACAAATTACTACCTGAGAAAAAGCCAGAATGATTGCGTCCAGCAGTTTCGGCAGCTTGAATTCACAAATGTTTCATCCGTCGCTGTCACGGACACGCTTTGGGGAGCAAGCCAGCCGGAACAGGTTGTAGGCATTTCTGTCGATGGGACTTTGGAATTCGGGCACGGGGATCAATATGGCAAAAACGCGGAAGTGATCGTCTATTATCACATTCCGGAATTTAAGTTCACCGAAACTGCTATTACGGCCCCAGAGGACGATTGCCTGACAATTCCATATTTTGTTGCCGATGGGGATGACCTTGCCGGCATTACGATCAAAGTGGAGAATGAGGATTCTCTTGAGCAAACCGGGCCCTATTCGTTTACTGCTTTGAAACCAGGGACGGCCACTGTTGCTGCTTACTATCTGGATACCCTTCTGGCAGAATGCAGTGTAGAGGTAGTGCCTGGGGTCGTAAGTGTTCCTGAGATCCAGATTGAGAGCATCACGGTTCCCAATGAAAAGATTTCTGTTGGAGTCGGCCGCTTTTTTGAAATGCCCTTCACCATCTCGCCTGACAACGCCGCCCGCGGAGGTTTGGACATCACATCCAGCAATTCCCAAATCGCCGATGTGTTGTTTGACGAAAACGGGGACTCCGTCGTTCGTATTACCGGCATAAAAGCCGGGAGCACATCGATCACCATTAAAGCATCCGACAAAGTTGCTGCGAAAAAGCAGATCAGTGTTGTAGATGTTCTCCCGGAGAAGATCACCGTAACAGCAGACACTTCGAAAATATATATTGGCATGGAGGGAACTCTGTCTGCGAACTTTATCCCTGCCGATGTGACCAATCAAAAAATTACATGGAAGAGCAGCGCCCCCAGGGTGCTGAAAGTCAACAGCGATGGGAGCTATCAGGCGCTGTCCGCCGGCGAGGCAATCATCACGGCGGCACACCCGAAAGGCGTATCCGGATCGATTCAATTAACTGTGCAGCCAGTTCTTGCGAAGAGCCTGAAATTGTGTTCTGACTGGGATAGCACGAAGCCCTTCTGCAAGAACAGCACTATGACGCTGACAGCCGAATTTATCCCGGAGGACACCACGGACAAAACCATTACATGGTCATCCAGCGATGAAGCCGTCGCAACAGTATCACCGAAGGGCGTTGTGAAGGCCATTGCGTTTGGTGATGCAACCATTACCGCAACCACATCCAACGGTATCGAGGGTACATATCCTGTCTGCGTTGCCATTACTCCGCAAAGCTTCCGCGTATCTGCCTCCATCGGCATAAGATCCAACGATCATGTTGGAAACAGTTGGAGTACGGGATTCACCTTCAATGACGAGCCAGTCCGATCTGGCAGTATTGTTTCCATTATGCCGGGAGAGAAATTCTCTGCTGGTGGATGGGCGGAGGAAAATGATTCCAAGCCAGACTATGGTCAGTATACAGAGACAATCGAGCTGACAAAAGAAATGTGTAAAACAGGATTCACTATCGAAGGTGATGTCGATGTCCGGGAGAACGGCGGCAGATACAGTGGGCATTATGCCGTGTGGCATCTGAAAATGCAATTCACCCCAGTCCACTAATGAACAACGCCCCATTTGTTAGACAAGTATGGTATAATACTTGAACTGAAGTGACCACAAAAAGTCAGACAAATATATCTAACAGAAATTGTCCAAGCTGCCGAAAGAGCTTGCTGTCTGTGAATCGCAGGTGACATGTACCCCCAATACTGGACACTCAGTATTGGGGGTATTTTCATGAAGTGCAGTTATGAATGCAAGCGAATGTGTGTGGAGTTATATAGGGAGGGCGGGCGGCCAGAAACGCCGGAAGGATTAAAAGAAAGTAATTTCCGATGTAGGGCCCGGAAATTGGTTCGTATGGAAGAAGCCTGTGGGCCAGAAGTTTTGCAGCATAAGGAGCAGAACAAACGCTATGCGGGCTTGGTACAGCAGATCAAGGAGAAAAGTAAGGAACGGAAAAATCTGCTTGCGGAGAAAAAGGAAACGCCGTTCTATCAGATAACCAAACTGCATGACCCTACCCGTCGCATTGCTGAGCTGACCGAGGAAATAGAGGAACTGAAAATAGAGAAAGAAATGCTGCTTCGTTCTTTGAACTGCGCCGATGGTGCGGGCATCTCTGCCGCGAAGAAAGAAATTACCACGCTGGAGGGGGCGCTGCAACATCAACAACATCACCTTCGGCCTCTATCCCCAGATCGCCGCCAAGTTCGACACCACCGCCTCCCGGGTGGAGCGGGGCATCCGCCACCTGATCGAGGTCACCTGGACCCGGGCGGACATGGACATTCTCTGCGGCTACTTCGGCAACACCGTCAGCCCCGACCGGGGCAAGCCCACCAACAGTGAGTTCATCGCCCGGATTGCCAACGTAGTCCGCCAGCGAATGCGGGAAGCCGCCTAGCGGGTCGGCAGGGCCGACGGCCAATACGCATACGGCTGGCCTGGAATCGTCAGACCTTTGGGTACCGCCCGGTATCGACGGCGTGTCGCCGCTGACAGTGCGCAGTCGGCATGGGCGGCTATCCGAAAAACCGCCCCGCGAAACGGAAGCCCTACACCGGAAAAGCCCAGAAAGCAGAATTTTACAAAAGAAATTGGGCAATCCGTTCAGAAGTCAAGCAGCAGCTTTGTGCAATATGCTATTTTTGTGAAGGCAATTGACATTTTGAACTGTTTATGATATATAGATTCTACAAGTACCGGTGTCTTGAATTTGGTACTTGCGTATTCAACGGCACATGGCCGTGAATAGAATAGAACTGGAGGAATACAAAATGAAAAAGCTGATTGCTATGCTGCTGACGCTGGCTATGGTTCTGTCCCTGGCCGCCTGCGGCGCACAGAGCACCCCCACCCAGGCCGCGACCGAAGCACCTGCCGCTGCCGAGACGAAGGCTCCCGCCGCGACCGAGGCTCCCGCTGCCAAGGAGATCAAGGTCGGCATCGCCGCTCCCGACGTTACTCACGGCTGGGTTGCCGGTGTTGCCTACTACGCTGAAAAGTACTGCAAGGAAAACAACCTGGACTACATGATCACCACTTCCAAGGACGCCGCTTCCATGACCACCGCTCTGGACGATCTGGTTGCCTGGGGCGCAACGGTCATCGTCTCCTGGCCCCAGTGGACCGGCATGGAGACCGCTCTGCAGAACATCATCGACAGCGGCATCCCCGTTGTGAACTTTGACGTGGATGTGGACTGCCAGGGTATCTACAAGGTTACCGGCGATAACTACGACATGGGCTATCAGTCCGCCAAGTACATCACCGAGAAGGTCGGCCCCGCTGCCAATATCGTTGTGATGGACGTTCCCTCCTCCGGCTCCGTCTGCGAGCTGCGTAAGCAGGGCTTCTATGACTACCTGAAGGAAGTCAGCTACGACGAGTCCAACATCTTCGAGGTTCAGCTGGAGTCCTTCGCCCGTGACAAGGGTCTGGCCGGCATGGCCGACGTTCTGGAGGCTCACCCCCAGATCGACGCCGTCTTCTCCATGGATGACGAGACCTCTATGGGCGCGATCCAGGCCATCACCGAGGCCGGCCGTAAGGACATCAAGGCCATCACCGGCGGCGGCGGCTGCCAGGAGTACTTCCGGATGATTAACGATCCTGCCTATGCGGATCTGGGTCTGGCTTCCGCTCTGTACTCTCCCGCAATGTCTCAGGATGCCATCCGCACCGCTATTGATGTGCTGGAGGGCGGCCATCCCGAGTCCGTCGTTGTGATCCCCACCACCATCGTCAGCGCGGATAACGTGGCTGACTACCTGGATCCCGAGAACACCGTTTACTAAGCGGATCTTCCCGATCTCCGCGCCTGTCGGCTGCTGCAGAGTCAAGGGCGGCATCTAAAACTTTACGCGGGGCTATGGCTGGGTAGCCATAGCCCCGCGCGTTTCCTATGAAAAAGTGCCGAAGCCGCCTTCCCGGCGCTTTCGGCACTTTTTTGTGGGAATTTACTGACAAGCAAAAGAATGGAAGTGATCGTTTGAATCTTTCAATGCAAAAAATCAACAAATCCTTCGGGGCGAACCGTGTACTGCGGGATGTGGACTTTTCCCTGGGAACCGGGGAAATCTGTGCGCTGCTGGGAGAAAACGGTGCCGGCAAATCGACCCTGATGAATATTCTGGGCGGCGTTCTTCCCGCCGACAGCGGCACCATTTGCCTGGACGGGAAGGAAGTACATTTTACAACGCCTCTGGAATCGCTGGACGCCGGCGTGGGATTCATCCACCAGGAGCTGAATCTCATCAACGATCTGACGATCTACGAGAATATGTTCCTGACCCATCTGCCCCACAAAGGATGTCTGCTGGACAAGACCCTGATGCGGAAAAAGACGAAGGAGCTGTTCGAGCGCATGAATCTGGAGCTGGATCCCAATACCATGGTTCGGGATCTGGATGCCAGCTACAAGCAGATCGTGGAGATTTCCCGGGCTCTGATGCAGGATGCCTCCATTATCATTATGGACGAGCCTACCACCTCTCTGACGGAGCCGGAAATTCAGCGGGTCTTCGCTATGATGCGCACGCTGAAGGAGCAGGGCGTCGGAATTATCTTCATCTCCCATAAGCTTGGCGAGGTCATGGAAATCTGCGACCGCTATACCGTCCTGCGTGACGGCTGTATGGTGGCCCAGGGTCTGGTGAAGGATACCAATTCCAAGAAGCTGGCCGAGTATATGGTGGGCCACGAAATCCGGACGGAATCCCTGAAACGGGATCAGAACTACGGAGATGAAATGCTGCGGCTGGAGAATCTGAGCGACGGGAAGCATTTCCGGGATATCTCCCTTTCCGTCCGGGCCGGTCAGGTGCTGGGAATCACCGGCCTGCTGGGTGACGGCAGAAGCGAGCTGTTCCAGACGGTTTTTGGCGCCATGGGCGGCCGTTACACCGGCAAGGTGGTAATCGGCGGAAAGGAAGTCCATCTGACGGACACCCACCAGGCGCTTCTGGAAGGTCTGGCGTATCTGCCCAGAAACCGTAAGGAAAACGCCATCCTGAAGGATATGTCCATTCTGGACAACGGCACCATTGTGCAGCTGCCCAAATTCGTCCGGGGACTGTTCATCAACAAGAATCAGCAGCAGGAGGCTTTCCGGATCCAGCAGGAGAAGCTGCGGATCAAGATGGGCGACAAGTATGACCTGATCACCAGCCTTTCCGGCGGCAACCAGCAGAAGGTAGTCCTGGCCAAGTGGGTCATGTCCGACCCCAAGGTGCTGATCCTGGACAATCCAAGCCAGGGCGTTGACGTAGGCGCCAAGGAAGAGATCTACGGCATCATCCATCGTCTGGCCCAGGAGGGCGTGGCAATCGTCGTTCTCAGCTCCGAGGCTCAGGAGATCATCCGCGTCTGCGACAGCAGCCTTGTGATGTACCATGGCCGGATCGTAGGTCATGTATCCGGAGAGGATATGAACGAAAAGCACATTATGTATCTTGCCACCGGTGGCAATCAATCCGAGAAAGAGGGGGCAATGTAACCCATGAACAACAAAACAAGCAAGCGAACCATCGGCAGCGTCGGGGAAATCTGGTCGAAGAACAGCTTCCTGTCCACCCTGTTTGCCCTGCTGGTGATGATCCTGATTCAGGCCGCAGTGCAGGGCTTCAACGCAGGCTCCTTTACGGGCATGTTCGGCAAAATGTGGATCGCCTGGCTGAACATTCTCCGGAACAACGCCTACGCGGGCGTAATCGCCCTGGGCATGTGCTTTGCCATCATTACCGGCGGCATCGATCTTTCGGTAGGCTCCACCCTCTGCGCCATCGGTGCGGGGCTGCTCTATATGCTCGATGAGACCAACGGACCTCTGGCCGCCATGGGCATCACCGGCCCCCTTGCCTATGTAATTGCCATTCTCGCGGCAATCCTCATGGGCGTGCTGATGGGCGGCCTGAACGGCGCGCTGGTTGCCTACGGCAAGCTGCCGCCCTTTATCGCCACCCTGGGTACCATGAAGATTTTCCGGTCCGTGACCCAGCAGATGACCCAGACCTTCAATCCTTCCGTTCCCGCGGGTTTCAAGACAATCGCCTCCGCCCGGATTGGAAATCAGATCATCCTGCCTATCCTGTACTGGGTCATCATGGTTGTGATCATGCACATTATTTTCCGGAAGACCGCCTTCGGCCGCCAGACCATCGCCGTCGGCTCCAATGAAAAGGCCGCCAAGCTCTCCGGCATCAATGTGGCCTGGGTCAAGATGAAGGTCTATGCGCTGGGCGGCGTGATGTGCGCCATCGGCGCCATCATCTACATTGCCAGAATCGGTTCCATGGACTTCGCCAATGCGGGCTCCGGCTATGAAATGGACGCCATCGCGGCAGTCGTCGTGGGCGGAACCTCCATGGCAGGCGGCAAGGGCAGCCTGGTGGGCGCGTTCGTGGGAATGCTCATCATCGGCGTTATGAACAACATCCTCAATACCGTCGGCGTGCCCACCTTCCTGTGTGAGGCCGTCAAGGGACTCATCATCATCTTCGCCGTTCTTCTGCAGAAGAAGGACAGCAATTAACCAATCGGGAGGAATCGGCTATGTTTGGAATCGGTATCATCGGCTGCGGCAAAATCGCACAGGTTCGCCACATTCCGGAGTACGCGGCCCATCCAGAAGCAAAACTGGTGGGCTTTTACGACATCAATCAGCAGCGGGCAGCAGAGCTGGCGGCTAAGTACGGCGGCCGTGCCTACGCCACCGTAGAGGAGCTGCTGGCAGAGCCGGAAATCCAGGCCGTGTCCATCTGCGCCGCCAACTTTGCCCATGCGGAGCTGACCATCGCAGCCTTGAATGCGGGCAAGCACGTTCTGTGTGAAAAGCCCATGGCGACCAACCTCGCCGACTGCGAAGCCATGGTTCAGGCCGCCGACGCAAACGGGAAATTTCTGATGATCGGTCACAACCAGCGTCTTGCCAAGGCCCACAGCCTGGCACGGAAGCTGATCGTGGAGGGTCTGATCGGCGATATCATCACCTTCCGGACCATCTTCGGCCACGGCGGCCCGGAGACCTGGTCCATTGACCCGGGCAAGAACACCTGGTTCTTCGACAAGAATCGGGCTGCCATGGGCGCCATGGCCGATCTCGGCATCCACAAGACCGACCTGATCCAGTTCCTCACCGGTCAGCGGGTAATCCGCACCACTGCCAGGGTGACGACCCTGGACAAGAAGGATGCCTCCGGCAATCTGATCGGCGTGGACGACAACGCCATCTGCGTCTACGAGCTGTCCGGCGGAGCCATGGGCACCATGACCGCCAGCTGGACCTACTACGGTGCGGAGGACAATTCTACCATTCTCTACGGCACCAAGGGCATTATGCGCATCTATGACGATCCCGCCGCGGCCATTAAGGTGATCCTGACCGACGGCAGCAAGATCAGCTATGATGTGGAAGCCATTCAGACCAATGACAATCAGACCAAGTCCGGTGTCATCGACCTGTGGATGGACAGCCTGGTGAACAACAGGGAGCCGGAGATCTCCGGCCGCAGTGCCCTGACTGCCATGCGAGCCGTGTTTGCCTCTCTGCGGTCTTCCGAGCTGGGAACGGCCGTGGAAATCCCCGAAAACAGATAAGGAGAAAACCGTTATGATGAAATTCGGTCTGCTCACCGCCATTCTGGACGGATGGAGCTTTGAGGAAGTTGTGGACATCGCCTCCCAGATGGGCTTCAAATGCCTGGAGGTAGCCTGCTGGCCCGCGGGCAAAGCGGAACGCCGCTACGCCGGTGTGAGCCACATTGACTGCGAGCGTGTCTGCCAGGACGATTCCTACGCCGACTATGTCAAGAAGCTGACTTCGTCCAAGGGACTGGAGATTTCTTCTCTGGCCTTCTATCCCAACACCATGGACCCGGACCTGGAAAAGCGGGAAGCGGCGATTTCCCACCTGAAGGCCGTCATCCGGGCTTCCGCCAAGCTGGGCGTAAACATGGTCACCACCTTTATCGGCAAGGATCAGCATAAGACCTTCGAAGAGAACATCGAGCTGTTCCGGCAGATCTGGCCCGACATCATCGCTCTGGCCGAGCAGTGCGGCGTGAAGGTCGCCATCGAGAACTGCCCCATGCTCTTCGGCGCGGATCAGTGGCCCGGCGGACAGAACCTGATGTGCACCCCGAAAATCTACCGGCAGCTGTTCGAGATCATCCCCTCCTCCAATTTCGGCCTGAATTTCGACCCCAGCCATTACGTCTGGCAGGGGCTGGACTATGTGAAGACCATCTACGACTTCTCCGACCGCATTTTCCACGTCCACTTTAAGGATATCAAGCTCTATCCCGAAAAGCTGGCCGAGTGCGGCGTGCTGGCATATCCGCTGGACTATATGTCCCCGAAAATCCCCGGCCTGGGAGATGTGAACTGGTCTGCCTTTGTCTCCGCCCTGAACGACATCCGCTATAACGGCTACGCCGTCATTGAAGTGGAGGACAAGGCCTTTGAGGGAAGCCGGGAGGACATTCTCAATTCCATTCGCCTGAGCAAGCGGTATCTGGATAATTTCCTGATTTGAGGAGGGAGATTCCATGACGGACAGAATCATTGCGGTCAACTCCAATTGCTACCATGGCTATTCCATTGAGGAGGCCATTGCCGGCATCCGGGCCGCAGGCTTCCACTACATTGAGCTGACCGCCACGAAGGGCTGGACGGAGCATGTGTTCCCGGATCAGAGCTTCCAGCGGCTGCTGGAAGTGAAGGACAAGCTGGACGAGGCAGGCCTGATCCCCTTCGCCATGAGCGGACACACCAATCTGATGGACACGGCGCGAATCCCGGATTTCGTAAAGAATATCCGTCTGGCCCATTTCTTCGGGGCAAGGTATATTGTCTCGTCCATTGGCGAAGCGCACCTGAAGGACAATGCCGTTGCCTCCAACGCGGTGGTAGCGGAGCATATCCGGGGGTTCCTTCCCTATCTTGAAAAATATGACATGATTCTGGTGCTGGAGGTTCATGGCGACCATGGCACCGGCGCGATTCTGAAGGAGATCGTCAACCTGGTAGGCTCTGACCGGGTGCGGATCAACTACGATACCGCCAACGCTATTTTCTACGGTGACGTGGATGTAGTACAGGATCTGGGGGCCTGTATGGATCGGGTTGGCTATATCCATCTGAAGGACAAGGCCGGCGGCCGGAAGGAATGGGATTTCCCCGCTCTGGGCAAGGGCTACGTTCCCTTCCCGGAACTGTTTGCCATGCTGGACAAGGCCGAAAACCGCTGCCCCTTCTCCATCGAAATCGAATTCACCGCCGCGGGGCCCAAGGATCTGGCCGAGGTCAACCAGGCGGTGCTGGATTCCGCCCGGTATTTGAAAGAGCACGGCTTCGTCCTGTGAGCTCATACTGAACTCCAATTAAAATCTTTTGAAAAGATTTTAATTGCCCGAAGGGCAAGGAGTTCATATGAGACTTGTTTTGTGATTTCTTTCCTTATAAATCACAAAACAGGCAGCGCCTTCAGGCGATGCCTTCCTGATTAAAATCAAAGATTTTAATCAGGAAATAGTATCAGACAGTACCCTACGCTTATGGAGGTCATTATGAAAAATCTGAGAATCGGCATTGTGGGCGGCGGCGGCATGGGCCGGGTTCACTTTGCCAACTGGCAAGTGGTGGAAAACGCGTCCGTGGTCGCGCTGTGCGATACGGCTCCCAGTGCGGCTGACACAGCCGCCCAGTGGGGCGTTCCTCTGTACCGCTCTATCACGCAGATGGTTCAGGAGTGCGATCTGGACGCGGTGGATATCTGCACGCCTACCTTCCTGCACCACGATATGGTCATGGAAAGCCTGAATCTGGGCATGGACACCATCTGCGAGAAGCCCATCGCCCTGCACTACGCGGACGCGAAGGAAATGCTGGATACCGCCCAGGCCAAGGGCTGCCATCTGTACATTGCTCAGATACTGCAATTTACCAAAGAAATCCAGGCTCTGCGTCAACTGGTGAAATCCGAAGAATACGGCAAGGTTCTGGATGCCAGCTTTGAACGTCTGTCCGCGGCACCCCGATGGGCTGTCGGCGGCTGGCTGTTTGACAAGAGCAAGTCCGGGCTGCTGCCCTTTGATCTGCATATCCATGATCTGGACGTGATCGTCTCCCTGTTCGGCAAGCCCGAGCGCTTTACGATCAACACCTGCCATGGCCGGGGCAAGACCTACGCGGAGCATCTGCGGATCGATTACGATTTCGGTGACAAGCATGTAAACGGAGAGGCAGCCTGGTTCAACGCCGACAGCCCCTGGACCGCCCGCTGGCGGGTCTACTTTGAGAACGCGGTGGTCATCAACGACGGAAAAACCATGACGGCCTACACCTTTGACGCACCGCCCAGAGTGTTTGATACCAAGGACGAGGTGGAGATCTCCACCGGCATCAATGTACCGCCCTGCGGATGGTACTATAACGAACTGAAGCACTTTGCCCAGTGCATCCGGGAGGGTGTTCCCACGCCCTATGTTTCCCGGGAGCAGCTGCTCACGGTCATGGAAATTCTGGAAGAGGTCAGCAAATGGACGTAAATGCGTATTTTCATCGGCTGGGACTGGAAATGCCGGAAAAAATTGTCCCTGATTCCGCACTGCTGCGAAAGCTCCATCTGGCGCACTGCACCGCGGTTCCCTACGAGAATCTGGATATTCTCCGGGATATTCCAACCTCTCTGGAGGCGGATGCCCTTTTCCGGAAAATCGTCACGGAGGGCCGGGGCGGTCTGTGCTTTGAGCTGAACGGGAGCTTCGGAAATCTTCTGCGCTGCCTTGGCTACGGAGTAACGGACTACGCCGCCCGTTATCTCCGGGGGGAAACCACGCCGCCCATGCGCCGCCATCGGGTAATGCGTGTGCAGGCCACCGACGGGGTCTGGCTGTGCGATGTGGGCATCGGCGAAACGGCCCAGCGGGAGCCCATCCGCCTGGTGGAGGGTCTGGTGCAGGAGCAGTTCGGCGAGAGCTATCGGCTGGAAAAGGAGGACTTCCTGGGTTGGGTGCTTTGGGATCTGTACAAGGGCAGCTGGCGCAAGTTCTATTCCTTCACGGAGGAACCCCAGCTGGTGGCAGATTTTGTAGCCCTGAACTTCTACTGCGAAAAGCATCCGGAATCCACGTTCAACAAGCAGGAGATGTTCGCTCTGAAGACCCTGGACGGCCGCCGAACCCTGGACGGGAACCTGTATAAGGAAATCCATAACGGCACGGTCACGGCCAGAGAGCTTCGCCCGGAGGAAATGCCCGAAGCCTATGCCAGATTTGGCCTGGCCTACGGAAAATGACAAAACAATAAAAGAAATCCCCCTGAAGCAGACTGTGGAAATACCAACGCCGCTTCAGGGGGATTTATACGAGTTTTTAATAAAACGCTTAAAAGCGTTTTATTAGGCCGCAGGATTGCGGCCAGCGGCCACTGCCGCTAAAAAACGAAGTCAATACATTTCTTACCGCCGCCCAGGCGGTCTGCCGCAAAACGGCTTAAATAAAATGATGAAATCATTTTATCAGAGCCTATCTGAAAACAAAGTATTCTTGTACTATTTCAACAAAATCCAAATGGAAGCAAGATTCACCTCATCCGGGGCAATCGGTCTCCGGTCTAAGCTGAAATGCGTTTAATCCATCTTCGCCCATAATTTCGAGCGCCACGCTGTGTATTCTCCAAAACTACAGTGGTTACATCATTAGCGAGATTGTGTCGAACCGACCATTTCCTATGTGATATCATATTTCTTCCGATATGCGAAAGGCGTCATATGGAAGTGTTTCTTAAACGCATTTTGAAAATGTGATTGACTGGAAAAGCAAAGAAAGCTGCTGATTTCGCCCAAAGACTTATCGGTGTGTTTCAGCAATGACTTGGCTCTCCTGAGACGGCAGTCCATCATATACGCGCCGATGCTCATGCCAAGCTCATTCCGAAATTTTTTGAACAGATAGGCCCTGCTTTTTCCAGAAAAAGATACCACATCTGCGGCACAAATCGGCTCATTGATATGGGTTGCGATGAACTGCATACACGAGAACACCTCCTTGGATATCCCATCCGGCAGCTTCTGCTGGGCTACTCTCCGGGCAAAGTCTATGGTCATATTGTACTGCAGATTTTTCACCGCTTCCTCTGTCTGCAGCTTTTCACACTCCTGAATGTAGGTGTCGATAAGATGGTAGGTCTCCTCAATATCCATACCGCCTGGGATGGCGGCAAATTTCCCAATCATTGTGATCAAACCGATGAATAGATTCTTAGCCTGCCGGAGCGGTGTTTCCGCCAGCTTCCCCTCCCGGGTGTTGGCCGTGTTGGCGGCCGCCAAAAGGAATGTGTTCAGCTTGTCGGGTTCCCCATTTCGGATCAATTCCAGCATTTGCTGTTCCAAAAAATAGGTGCCATGATTCACTCCTTCTTCCCGTGCTTCATAAAAACTCTGGGAATGACGCTGGCCAATGACAGCTTGATATTCGGTATTGGTTAGGCTAAAAGCCCGCTCCAGCTCCAGCTTTTCTCCGGTCAAAGTGAAGTGCAGGTACAACAATAGATTCAGAAACTGATTGTAGGTGTATTGGGAAATGCCTCCCAGAAATGACGCGATTTCTCCGTAGCGGGTCGGAGGGATCGCGTTTTTGCTCATATAGGATCGGATAAATTCGTCTGTAACAGGGGTGGAATAGGCAGGCCCCAAAACGAGGCTGTGTACACCATCCTTGCATTGTACATAACCATAGTAGCCCGTATCCGAGGAAACATAAACTGCGGGGCTTCCCAGCTCCATCAGCTTGGGCAAAACAAAGGGATAGGGGTCTCCCTCCGCATAAAAGCCGGCGGAACAAAGAAAGCTCCCACCCGCGTACACAGCAACGGGCAGATAGTGTGCGGCATAGAACATCTCACAATAGGCTTGATCGTCCATATTTTTTTCACCTTGAATATGAATATATAATATTATAGACGTTTATGCAATACATTTCAAGAACCATTTGCTAAAATATGGACAAAAAGGATAGCGGGGCGATAAAATGACCTTGGATTTTTGTAGAAACTGGACATTTTGCAAGGAGGGCGAAACGCCTGTGACCGTTGACCTTCCCCACGATGCCATGCTGCTGGAAAAGCGGGACGGCGGATGCCGGAACGGTGTCAATTCCGGCTATTTCCCCGGCGGCAAGTATGCATATGGAAAGACCTTTGAACTGGACGCTGCCATGCCTGGAAAACCCGTGGCGCTGCACTTTGAGGGCGTCTATCAGAACTGTAAGGTCTATGTGAACGGAAAGCTCGCCGGTTCCCATCGGTATGGATATACCGCCTTTGATGTAGATATTTCTGATTTTGCGGAATCGGGAGAAAACAACATCCGGGTAGAGGTGGACAATTCTCTGGAGCCTAATTGCCGCTGGTATTCCGGCTCCGGGATTTATCGGCCGGTGCATTTGCTCATCCGGGAGCAAAATCACATTTCGCAAGTACATATGGAAACGGTTCAGATCCATCCCGCAAAAGTGCGGGTGGACGTAAAGACGACTCAGGACAGCGACATAACGGTGGATATTTACGAGGGGGAGAAACGAGTAGCCAGCGGAAAGCCTGGCATTTTGGAGGTGCCAGAGGCCAAGCTGTGGAGTGCAGAAAAACCCTTTCTCTACAAGATCCTGGTCAGAACGGATACGGACGAGCGGGTGATTGCCTTTGGCATCCGTAAGCTGGAATGGAACGCTGAAAAGGGCTTGACCGTCAACGGTCAGCGTGTCCTGCTTCGTGGCGGGTGCATTCATCACGATCATGGCGTGCTGGGCGCTTGCGAATTCCGGGATGCGGAAGAACGGCGTATCCGAATTTTGAAGGAAAACGGCTTCAATGCGGTGCGGATTGCCCACAACCCCGCCTCTCAGATCACATTGGAAACCTGTGATAAACTGGGTATGTATGTGTTGAACGAGACCTTCGATGGCTGGTATATCCCCAAGACCTACCACGATTACGCCCGCTGGTTTTCGGAGGATTGGAAGCAGGATGTTACCGCCATGGTGGAATCTGCACGAAATCACCCCAGCGTCATTCTGTATTCCCACGGCAACGAAGTATCCGAAACTGCAACCGAGCGGGGCACGGAGGTCTGCCGGGAATTGACGGACTTTATCCATAGCCTTGATCCGACACGGCCTGTAACCGCCGGAATCAATGTACTGCTGAATGTCTATGCCAATATGGGCCTGGGGGTCTACAAAGACAAAGGCGATTATCAGCCCAAGCCCCTCCCCAGGAAGGGCGGCTACAAGGAGAAAAAGACCGGGTCGGCCTTTTTCAACGCCCTGGCCCAAAAGCTGGGGCCGCTTATGTTCTTCATGAGCAGAGGAAGAAAAGGTGACAAAGCCTGCCTGGGTGCCGCAAATAGCCTGGATGTTCTGGGACTAAACTATGCTTCTTCCCGGTATGATGAGGATGTCAAGAAATATCCGGACCGACTGATGGTTGGCTCTGAAACCATGGTAGCCGATCTGCCCTACAACTGGGAACGGGTGCAGAAATATCCCCAGCTTCTGGGGGATTTTGTCTGGTCTGCCTGGGATTACCTGGGGGAAGCCTGTATTGGCGACTGGACTTACCATTCCTACAACGGGTTGCCCCTGCTTGCCGGACAGGGAATGATCGATATTACCGGAAAGCCCCTGGCGTCGATGTATTTCATGCAGATCGTCTGGGGCCTGCGAAAAGAACCGTTCATTGGAGTACGTCCTCTGAATCACGCAAAGGAAGCGCCAACCACCGGCGCATGGCAGTTTACAAATGCCATCGACAGCTGGAGCTGGCAGGGCTATGAGGGAGAAAAAGCTGTTGTAGAAGTTTATGCGAATTCCGCATCCGTTCGCTTGCTCCTGAATGGCAAAGAGATAGCAAACAAGCCTGTCAAGAAGTACAAAACACTTTTCAAATTGCCCTATCAACCCGGAACATTGACTGCGGAAGCATTGGATGAGCGGGGCAATGTGATCTCCAGTCACAGCCTGACCACCGCAGGCAAGGAAACCGTGCTGAGAGTAACGCCTGACAAAATGGTGCTGTGTGCCAACAACCAGGCTCTTTGCTATCTGCCCATTGAATTCACGGACAAGGCGGGCAATCTGAAACCTTACATGGAGCAGCGGGTGAAGGTCGCGGTTGCGGGAGCGGCCACCCTGGCTGGTTTTGGCAGCGCCCTGTGCAAGACCAACGAGGTCTTTGACAAACCGTATCATCATTCCTACCGGGGCCGCTGCCTTGCGGTGCTTCGGGCAGGTAGTACTCCTGGAAAGGCAAAAGTAACTGTAACATCAGCAGGCATGGAGCCTGTAACAATCGAAGTGGAGGTACAGTAAATGACGAAATTTCGCTTATTTGGCCGTCAGACAGATGAAGTGTCCGAAAGAGAATTGAGCCACAGGCAGCTTGCCCGTGAGGTGGCAGCAGAGGGCATGGTACTTTTGAAAAATGAGGGTGTCCTACCCCTGCAAAATAAGAAAATTGCATTATTCGGCGCAGGTGCCCGAATGACCGTTAAGGGCGGTACTGGTAGCGGTAATATGCAGGAGCGGTACAGCGTCAGCATTGAAGAAGGCTTGAAGAATGCAGGGTTTACGCTTGCTTCCACCCGGTGGATGGATCGTTTTGATGCAGCCTTCGCAGCGGAAAAAGAGGCATGGCGGCTGAGTATTGAAGCTCGCATTAAGGGCTATAAGCCCTGGGAAGTGCAGCGGATGTTCGACGAAGTCATTCATGTGACTCCACTGCGCTTTCCCATTGGCGACGAAATTCAGCAAGAAGACTTGCCGGAAGATACGGATACGGCCATCTATGTGATTGCCCGGCAGGCAGGCGAAAGCGCCGACCGCCGCTTAGAAAAAGGCGATTATTATCTGGCGGATGTGGAGGAAGCAAATATCCGCACCCTTGCTGAGCACTACGAAAAGGTTCTGCTGGTAATCAACTGCGGCGGAATTTTGGATCTGTCCATTCTGGATGAAGTTCCGGGAATCGGAGCTGTCCTTCACTTTGCGCAGGGCGGTGAGGAGGGCGGCAATGCCTTTGCGGACATCGTCAGTGGCAAGGCCACGCCCTCCGGTAAACTGACCGATACTTGGGCAATAGACTATTACGATTATCCTTGCGCCGAGGAATTTGGCATTCTCGGCGACGTTCTGCAGCAGAATTACCGGGAGGGTATCTATGTCGGTTACCGTTGGTTTGATGCCAATAAGATTGAACCCCGCTGGCCCTTTGGATTTGGGCTGAGCTATGCTGATTTTGAAATCACGGTCCAGAATACACAAATCGTCGGCACCATGGTAACCGTAACCGCTTGTGTGCGCAACATAAGCAGTTGCTACTCGGGTAAAGATGTGGTGCAGCTTTACCTCGCAAAGCCGGAGGGTAAGCTCCATAAAGAACATAAGGCGCTTGCTGCATTCCGCAAGACCGGTTTACTGGCACCCGGACAGGAGGAAATCTGCACACTGCAGATTGACCTGCAGGAGTGCGCTTCTTATGACGAGGAAACTGCCTGCAAATTACTGGAGCAGGGCGAATACGGTGTTTTTATTGGAAGCGATTCCCGTAAGAACGCTCTGTGTGCTGTGCTGACGCTGGAAAAAACTGTAGTCACCGAAAAGCTGACCAACATTCTCCCGATTTCGAAGGAATTTGAGCTGTTTGTTCCTCAAACGAAAGCGCTTGTTTACCCTGCAGAGGTGCAGCATCTAACAATCCAAATGGGTGCATTCGCCAAAAAAGGAATCCACTATGATGCACCCATACCGGTCATTAAAACAAAGCAGACGGGCGAATACCTGAAAACCCTTTCTGATAAGGAATTGATTGAACTGTGTGTCGGTGCCGGCTTTAACGGACTGGGCTATAATGTGACACCCACCACAGTAGGGCGGACCAGCATCAACCTTTTGAAGAAGGGGATTCCGAATGTGAACTTCTCCGATGGGCCAGCCGGACTGAATCTTTGCCCCAAAAACGCCTATACGAAGTTTGGCGTGCCGAACTACGTTGATGAACTTCCTCAGGACTGGCAATGGGGATGGATCCGGAAGATAGAACCCTTTGTCTTGGCAAAGCCCGGCAAAGGCTATCGGGTCTATCAATATATGACCTGCTTCCCGGCAGCGACCTTACAGGCACAGACCTGGAATCCCTCCCTGATTGAAGAAGTCGGTCATGCCATCGGCACAGAAATGATTGAGGCTGGCGTGACCCTCTGGCTTGCCCCCGGTCTGAACATCCACCGCAATCCCCTCTGCGGCAGAAACTTTGAGTATTATTCCGAAGATCCTTATGTGTCCGGCGTTATGGCAGCATCCGTCACGAGAGGCGTCCAGAGTCATCCCGGTTTGGGTGTTACCATCAAGCACTTCTGCTGTAACAATCAGGAAGACAAGCGGGAGACCATTTCCGAGAATGTGCCGGAGCGCGCTCTTCGGGAAATCTACCTCCGGGGATTTGAAATCGCAGTTCGGAAGTCCAAGCCCTGGGCAGTAATGACGTCCTACAATCTTGTCAATGGTGTGCACACATTTGCAAGCAATGATCTGTGCACCAAAGCGCTGCGCAATGAGTGGGAATATCAGGGGCTTGTTATGACCGACTGGACCGCCAGTGAGAAAAACCCCGGCGAACATACATCTTGCATCCTTGCGGGTAACGACTTGATCATGCCCGGCCACCCCGGCGCAAAAAAGGAATTGACCGCAGCCCTGAAAAGCGGTCAGATCAAACGTTCTGAGCTGGAAGTTGCCGCGGCAAATGTTCTAAATATAATTTTCTCCAGCAATGTATGGAGTATAAATGAATAAAGAGGAGATATGGTTATGAAAACACAAGAGCAAATCGATGCAAGAGACCGAAAAGAATTAGCGCAAAGAAAAAACAGAAAAACAAAAAAGCACTGAAATATGGCTTGCTCCTGACACTGCTTGCCCTGTTCCTTGCCAGCGTAACGGACGAGATCAGTTCTGCCATTGGTGTTCAGGTTCAGTCCAGCGTCGTTACGGAATTCTTTGTCAGACCTCTGAATGTTCCCTACAACGAAGCCATGGCAATGTTCAGCACTGCCACCACATTTTCCTATTTCAACATGGGGCTGCCGTCCGGGTTGCGGACAAAGCCATAGTATTCATAGTGCCCGTCCGGGGTATCGCAGACGGCTACGCTGATCGGTCCGCCATAGCCACCTGCGCCCTTTTCACCGGACATACAATAGTAGAGATAGAACCTGCCGTCATTCCCCTGCACCACGTCAGGCGCATACATATATTTCAGCTTTTCCCCATACAGCAGATCCTGATCTGCACGGTAAGACACACCCTTGCAGCTCCAGGTTTCCAAATCCTCCACAGGGGCGGACCAGAATTCATAGTTGCGCATACAGTAGGTGTCGCCGCCGGCTTTATCATGGGAGCCAAACAGATATACCCGGTTGCCAAACACATGGGGTTCTCCATCGGCAATATAGGTATTTAAGGGTAAAAACGGATTTGCCATATCTCTTCACAACGCTTTCTTTTAGTAGGTAACCTTGTCAAGATCCACGCCCTTGGTTTCTTTGACCTTGAAGATCAGCAGCAGGACGCCGATGAAAGCAAAGGGCATAACAGCGGTCATATAGCCGAAGCCAATCCGCTCGAACAGCAGTACCGCGAAAATAGGAACCACGCTGCCAATGCCGCTGCCTACCATGGTGATCAGATTCACGGCACCCAGTACGGAGCCACGGTTATAGGTGGGAGCAGATTCTGCAACCATCATGCCAACATAGTCCAGGGTAATCCACCAGCAGCCCAGATACAGGCCGTAGAAAATACCCACCAGATAGGGAGACGCTCCCTGCCATGCGGAAATATTGAAGCCGATGAAGCCGCCCACAGCCAGAGCACCGCAAACGCTGACGATGGTCTTTCTGCCCAGCTTGTCGCCTACGAAGCCTGCGCCAACGATCAATGCGGCATACAGGAAGGGATAGATCAACAGTGCTTCGTTGACGGCTTCGGAGGTCATGCCAAAGTCCGTCATAATGGATTCGGAGAAGCCGGAGATGGTGGTGCTGCCCAGTGCGAATGCGGAACTGACCATGGCAAGCCAAAACAGTTGCTTGTTCTTGAACAGATGACCCAGCGCATGGAACACGCCGGTTTTGTGCTGCTTAACCTCTGCCTTCTGCGCTTTCTCCTCTTCCCTGGACAGTTTTTTCACTTCGGGGTGACGCAATTCATAGGGGGACTCCAGATAAGAGATCCGCTGATCCAGGAAGGTTTTGGACTCCCGGGTAACCACCAGAGAGAAGACGGAAACAGCGATGGCGATCAGAGCAGGCAGGAAATACACACATCTCCACAACGTTGTGTCGGTGCCCATGACGGAACTTCTCAGCATGGGGATCAGAACGACGCCTAGGGTGCTGATGCCTTTGATTAGACCGTAGATGGTAGCTCTTCTTTCCTTCGGAACAATCTCGTACAGATAAACGATCTGCATGTCATGCTGAACGAAGAACACGGTCATACCGTAGCCAATGAAATAGAGAACCATATTGGGAGACCACCAGGCCAGAGCCATGCCGACACCCATCCCCAGAGTGTTGAGAACCAGGAACGGCTTTCTGCCGAACTTGTCAGCCAGCGCCTTGTAGAAAGGAACCAGCGCCATTAAGGCATATGTCACCTTCGATCCGGCCGTGATCAATGATGCCGGCGTGATTCGGCTCTACTACGGAACATGGTATCCCTTTCATGAGTACGGGAAACTGCTGGAGCCCATTTTCCGCAAGGTTGAAAGCAAGCTGTTCGGTAAAACCGTCGCAGAGATTCGAGCCTGTCCTGACGGGATTATGGGCGCAAACCATGTGATTTTGGCTGACGATATGCTGTCGATTGTATCTGAGCCATGCCACATATTGCCCAGCCGGGTAAGGGGGACCTCCTTTGAGAAACATCCTTTCTTTGAGGGAAGCTCCATCCGGAAGATTGGCAGTACCTATTATTTTATTTATTCCTCCAGTAAGGGCCATGAGCTTTGTTATGCCACAAGTCCTTACCCGGACCGGGCGTTTGTTTATGGCGGAACCATTGTTTCCAATGGCGATGTAGGTTATCAAGGTCGACGGGAAAGGGACAGGCTGAATGCCACAGGCACCAATCACGGCAGCATTGAGCGTATCAATGGGCATTGGTATGTGTTTTATCACCGCAATACACATAAATCTGCATATTCCAGACAGGCTTGTGCAGAATCCATCGAGATACGGTCTGATGGAAGCATTCCTCAGGTAGAAATGACCTCACAGGGCATTGGACGCTCTCTGGAAGCAGATCGAACCTATCCTGCGTCCATTTGCTGCAATCTGTACAGCGGATTGATGCCCCACATCGGCAACGGTGTCATAAAGAAAAGCGTTCCTTTTATCGCCGACGAGGATGGTCGGCAAATCGTTGTGGCAACCAATAAAACCCGGATTGTGTATAAATACTTTGATTTGGCAGACGGTGAGTACATTCTCACCATGCGCTGCAAATCAGGCGGCAGTGGAAAATTAAGCGTACAAACAGGTCTTGATGAAGCGATTGCTTTGACAAAGCCATCCAAAACCTGGGACACCATGGAGATCCCCTGCTCTTTCCGAACCGGTATTCAGCCCTTGATTTTGCATTATCATGGCTCAAAGGAATTTAGAATTCAATCACTTTGCCTTCGCAGGAGGAAACGATATGAAAACGGAAATAAATAAAAAATACGGCATCGTCGCCTTGCTGTTTACCGTATGCAGCGCGATTTCTCTAATCTCAGCGGTTGCTTATTTGATCACGAGTGCGGACGGCGCGCTTTATAATGTCCTTGCGCTGGTATGGCTTGTGACGATTGCTTCCGGCTATGTACTTGCAGTATTCTCCCATGGCTCCCCCTGGGTATCTTTTGTATACCTTTCCTGTGTGATCCTTTATGGACTGCTGCACATCGTGGCCTCCTATTTGCTGATGATCGCCATGGGTGCGATGAGCGCTGGCGGTATGGCCTATATCCTGCTGCGGGGGCTTCCTGTGTGTCTGATCTTTGCATCAGGCTGCTTTATGGGCATTACGGTGTTTCCGAAGAGGCCTTCCTGGGCCGTCTGGACGAAATGGTGGAGCAAGCCTTCGACGACCAGTGCACCGGCACCAATCCCCGGTATCCGCTGATGAAGGAGATCAAAGAGATGTACCTGAACGCCTATTACGGCGGATAAGCAGACACACACTCTGCGGAACGGAACCATGGTCACCTGCCAGTTCGCGCCAATACCCTGCTTTCGTAGTCCCTTTTGAAGAGGCAGAAGAATACCTGATGTACCCGCAAGGGGGGTATGCCGCAGCCGTTGCCAGCGGAAGCTGGCAACGGCTGCGCAGTATTTTCTGCTTTTGGTGCTGAAAAGCGGGCAGAAAAGATCCACCCTTCAACCGCGCCGATGGCCTCCCAAGTACTTTCAGGCCGTCAGCTCACGAAAAAGCTTATTCCCCTTCCTGATAATGTGCCACGATTTCCGGTGTAATCGGAATCAACTGACAGTTTTCAATCGCATAGATGATGTCACAGAGCTGCTCAAGATCTTTATAGTGGTGGGATGTCAGGAAAATTGTTTTTCCCTCGGCTTTTAGCATTCGGATAATGGATTTTACATCCTGGTAAGTGTGATAATCCAGTGCATTGAAAGGTTCGTCCAGCACCAGAATATCCTGTCCCTCCATAATAGCCTGTGCAAGTCCCAGCTTTTGCTTCATGCCAAGGGAATAGTTGCTCACTTTTGTTTTGTTTTCAGGATCAAGACCAACTTTTCCCATTGCTTCCCGGATCTCCGTCTCGGAGATTTTCCCCTGAATATCAGCCAGAAACTTCAAATTCTGAAGGCCGCTGTACATTCCAATGAAACCAGGAGCATTGATAAAGACGCCCACGTTTTCCGGAAAATCTCTGCCGTTTTTACCAAGTTGCTTTCCGCGAATGGACACACTGCCGGAATCTGGCTTCTCGAAACCGCAAAGTATTTTGAACAGAACGGACTTACCGCTTCCATTTACGCCTACCAGACCGATTGTCTGTCCCTGTTCTACGGACAGCGAAATATTTTCCAGAATCGGTTTTTTCCCGAATCGTTTGGATACATTTTCTACTTCAATATAGGAACGCATAAAGTTTACCTCCCAAGTAAGTTTTTAGAGCCAAGCAATTCCAGCAGACTCAATGTAACAGCCAGGCACCCTATCAGAATCATCATCGCCATCCCGGCCGGGATTCCCATGCCGAAGGAATCCCAGTTAACCCTTACTGTTCCGGACAAGCCAAAGGGTAGATAATGTACCCAATTTTGCGGAATTACACACAAAAAATTCCCGGCAAGGATTGCTAAAAAGCCTACTGTAATTTGCCTTGTCAGCAGATAGCAAAAAAGCATAACAAGTGTCTGCAGCAGAATATCCAGAAATTTGAAAGCAACACATTCTACTAAAAACTGTATCGCAATCAGATTCATCCTGTCCGCAAAGATGAGCCCACCTGTCAGTCCTGCCAGGAACCAAAGGACTGGATAGATGGCAATAAATCTGATGACTGTCCTGAGTATTCCATGAAACATCTCTTTTCGGCTGTTCGATCGAACTGATACGAAAGTGGATTGTTCGCTAACGCTGGCCTCTGCAAATACAGCAATCAAATAAAGAGGCGCCGTATTCACCAGCAGCATTTCCAGAAATGCCAGGATATGAAAGGATCCGGTTCCATGGCCAGAGAAAAGGCGATAGACCCATTCCTGCCCGGAGGACAGCTCAGGACCGCTCAGCCCCTTATATACAGTCATTCCCAGCACAACACCGCATAAAATCATGAGATCTTGTTTTTGGAACAGCGCCCTCTGGTAGTACGCCTGAACACCTCTTCTTTTTTGCGATTTTCCTAACAGCTTTCTTTTTGACGGAAAACAGACGCTTCCGATCAAAAACAATGCCAGCAACGCCGCGGTAATTCCAGTAACGAGCCAACGATGTGGTATTCCCAAATTATGATGAAGAATCAGCAGATGGTTGAGTCCCGTAATAGGGAAAGCATGAATGCCCGGTACCTTAACCCATAAAATCGAAAGAACATAGAGACCGACCACAATCCGCACAGAGTGTTTATGGCCGGCAAAATGAGCTAACCACATGCAAAGACCGGAAATCAGCCAGATTCCAAGAAATAAGTACCCGGTACAACCCGCAAACGCTGTCAGCGGGGAGGAAAACACCTGACTGAGCGCTTCAAAAAGCTCCGCTTCCAAGCTCCCGTCAGGAAGCCGCCATGTGTTTTCCATGGGAAGCCCCACTCCGGATAACAAGATTGCCGCCAGCTGAACCAGCACCAAAATGGCAGGCAGTACGCAAAGGCTAATCCATTTCCGAATAAAATAGTGGCGGTAACTTCCAAAGCGGAAAATTACATAGGGTGGATCATCTTCTGCCAAAGGCAAGCAGCTCAGGAGAATCAAAGGCATAAGAAAAAATATCAGATAGTAATGGTCTGTTGTTCCTGACAGCAAATGCTGCTCAAAACTCAATACCGTACCGCCCCGTGAACTGAAAGAGAAGAGAAAGCAGCCAATAAACAGGAGCAAGTTTTTTCCGATTCCCAACAACCTGATATTCTTCCGAATCAAGGGAATCATACCTTGACCACCTTTTCCTTTTTTACCTTGGAAAAGTAGATTGCCAGAAGTGTGATAACGGCAGCCAATAAGGAAGGGCCGGCAACAAAGGACATTGTTGTAATAACTTCTGGGCTCAAACAGTTAGGGTCAAACGCCGTCACGAGCCGATATTGTGGAACTCCCAAAATCGCAAGCAAAAAATTCTCCAAAATCGTATATAGGAACGGCCCCGTCAGTACAACAAAAATATTTTCACAATACATGGCTAAAAAGAAGCCCATTGTCATCACCAAAACGCCGATCAGGCCTCTGAAAACAGAGAGCGTCACCGCGTAAACTACAGGGTACTCCGAATAGGTGTTTTCAAAAATGCGATTTCCCATATTGAGGGCATCCAGATGAGGATCAATGCGTAAGGCCGTAACTGCCGAGAGAATGTATGGAATTGTGATGATGCAAAATGCGCTGATTGCATAGACCATCCACTTGACCCAGAGGTATTTCCTCATAGGCACACGGGGCTGCACATAGACGAGAAAATTGTTTTTTCGTTCCTGATGCAGATTCCAGCATACAGGCAGAACCACAAACAGAGGATATAGCAGAGAAAGATACTCTGTTCCAACCTCCCATGCATCCAATGTGTAGGTGAGCGAATAATCCGGATACATCGTGGCCGTCATAGTACACGCTGCCACGGTAACGACAATCAAAGTCGGCAGCACCGGTATCCATATCTTCTTCCATTCATTTTTCATAAGTCGAAACATTGAAATCGTCCCCTCCTTTGTTTGCGTGTATTATACGCAATCCTCTTTCTGACTACAACCCTATGGAAACGAAAAATGGTTTTGTGGGAATAAAACGAATTTCATTCCCACAAAACCCTTGTTCATACCGCACATTCATGAAAACCGAACGCCGAACACCACATAATTCCGATCACTCCGAATTTCGTTCCGGGTCAGAATCTTGCCGCGATAGTGTTCGGTGATCCGCATAAGCTGATACAGCCCATATCCGCGAGAGTTCCCCACCTTTGTGGAAACGCCTTTCGCAAACAGACGCATAAACTCTGTCCCGGACAGAGGCGGATGCGGATTGCATACCCAAAGCTCCGTAACATTTTCCGCCTGGCAGCTTTCAAGATAAATGGTATCTCCCTGTTTGGATGCCTCTAAGGCATTATCCAGTAGTATTCCAATCAGTTCGATCCATACCGTTTCAGGAATGCTTGCCTTCTTAAAACTGGTAGAAATTTGAAGGCGGATGTCCAGACCGGAAATTTCCGCCTGCTTGATCTTTCCGAAAACAAAACCGGAAATGATTTTGCTGTCACAGGCCAGCAGCATGCTGTCGTTCGCGCTCAGCACAAGCCCCTTTGTCAGTAACGCAACAGCTTCCTGTGCTTCTGGCAGGCTTTCTGCCGAAGAAACAGCTGCCTCGATGGCCATCATTCGGTTATTAAATTCATGCTGCCTTGCCCGAACCTGTGAAATCAGTTCCTCTACAATCGGAACATACTGTTCCGTCATTCTGATTTGTTTCCGCTGTTCCTCCTGTCGGGTGTTTATCATCCATAAAACGATGTCCAGAAAAAGAAGTGGCAGAAGCAAAAAGGCGATGAACTTCCAATGCGCCATAAAACGAATCGGGTCAAAGGATGTGCACGCACAGACAGCCGTAAAAAATAAAGTAACATTTATTGAGAGTACCTGCACCAGAAAGGAGCCTGTTCGCAGTGCGCTGCGAAGCCCCTGAAACCAGGGCAGGCACACCACGAAGATACATAGCAGCAAGGTAACAACGCTGCTCACAACAGCGATACCGGAGCTTGTCAAGTTAAAAAAGATCGTAAAGATAACTGCACAGAAGTGGCATAACAAATAAAGAGAAAAGGCGGCCATTGTACCACAAAATGTGCGTCCGCCATCCTGCGTATTCAACAGAGTGCTGGTCAGCAATAAAAGCCCCATCAGCAGAATCAGCAGGATTGGGAAATTGTCTGCCGGAGCCAGGAAAAAGCCCTGCGTGAGATGAAAACCGGGAGATGCCCCACCATAGCTGGATCTGGCTATGAGCAGACAAAGAGAAACTGAAGGAACAAGAATGAAATCTCTTTTCCTCAAATCCTTTTGATCTCTGAACACGGCCAGAATACAGCACGAAAGAGCGATTGATTCCACCAACATGGAAAGAAAATATAAAAACGTATTCTGCATGGACATTACCAGAGTGCGGACTGATACTTGTTGCCCACCGGCAGCCTTTCCGCAGAGCCTTTCAGTAGGATTTCTTTTCCTGCTTTATCGATTCGATCAATGTATGCAGTATTGACCAGAATACTTTTATGACACTGCACAACTTTCGAATCATCGATCAGCTGTAAAAAGCGAATCAATGTGTAACCTGAAATAACATCTTCCTTCATTCCGGAAAGAGCATTTCGGGTATGAATGGTAAGTTTTTTCCCAAATGCCTCCACATATACGATTTCTGACACAGGATAGTCCAGAATAAACTGCTTTTGCTCAATCTGAATATATTTTTCCTCCTGATGCAGATGAGCGGAAAGTCCCAGAGCATCACAAAGGACAGCGCGAAATTCTGCTTCGGTATAAGGATTAATCAAGAATCCGTAGCACTTCACCTCCCGGTAAGCAGACAGTTCTTCTCCAGCCAAAGCACTTTCAAAAATAATCGGCGTGTATTTATATTCCGGCAAACCGCGCAGTTGGGCGGCCAGACTGGTTCCCTTATAGTCCTTCAATTGAATGTCCAGAATGAACAAATCCACTTTTTGCTTTTGTGCAAGAATATAAGCCGCACCAGCCTCCTTGCAAGTCAGAAGTTCAAGAGCAGTATCTATATTTTCTATAAACTGTCTGATTTTTACAACGGCAGCCTGATTATCTTCTACAAGCAAAATTTTGGGCACTGTACCACACCCTTCCACTTTCATTCTCTGTCGTAACCATCAATAGCTGACAACAATGTTGTCAGGCAGAAAACAACAATAGGCTTTCATATTTTGTGTTTTATTATATCATAACCCTGCAAAAAATAACAGAAACATTTCTCAAAAGTCGGTCTTTCAATATAAATCGCAAATTGCAAGTGCGAGTTGCAGGAAAAATTATTATACCATATTTCTACCTGAAAGTACAGAAAAACTTATCATTTTTCAAACCATTTCCAAAGTGTTTACGGCCTTATGTGCCTTGGGCTGGTCAATGCTTAACCCCTCCATGAGCCAACGGTATTGCTGAGGTGTCAGGGCTTTGGCTTCTGTTTCAGACCGTGGCCATTGGAAAGAACCGGACTCAAGCCGCTTGTAAAGCAGCACAAATCCGTCGCCTTCCCAGTACAGCGCCTTGATCCTGTCCCGACGTCTGCCACAGAACAGAAACAGGGTATTGGTAACGGGGTCCAGTTCAAACTGTTGCTGTACAATAGACGCCAAGCCGTCAATTCCTCTGCGTAAATCGGTAAAACCAGTGGCTAAAAACACCCTGTCAGCTCCGTTAAAATCGTTCAGCATGATTTCAGCAACCGCAGCACCATACCGACGGTTTCCTCATCTGCTCCGCTGTGAATAGCTACCTCTGTCCCTGCGATTCGGACAGTAACTGCTGCTTTACCGGAACATACACGGGCAGGGGTTATCTCAGCAAAACGAGACTGTTCCTGCTGCACTTTGACGATCCCGTACAGCTTTCTCTGCCACCGGTAATAGGTCTGCTCGCAGATATCATTTTCCTTACACCAGTCCCTTACGCTTAGATCACTGCTCCGGCAGGCCGATACACGCTCCGCCCAAAGTGCCAGTTTATTCTGACCATTCATTGTCTGCAATTCGCTGCCCATGAAAAATACCCCCATATGTCGGATCCGCCAGATTACTACGACTATATGCTAGTCGCATATACTATCAAAAAGCCGAGAATATTCAGAGTATTCCACAGAATTGTATAATGAAAATGGTGTTTTACCATTTTGAATGCAACTTTCCGGAACTATCTCCCAAAAGCGTTGTTTTACCCCAAAATCATTTTCGGCCCAAAAGTTAGAAAAACACTGTCCACCACTGGCGTAAACCCCAAATAAACCCCAAGTCGTAGGGCTTGTAACTTTTGTAACCACCAAAAAGTTAGAAAAACATCCGTTTTCTGGTGAAAACGGCTATTTTTTATGGCTGCGGAGGCAGGATTCGAACCTACGACCTCCGGGTTATGAGGGCGTTTTTGAGGTTCTAAAAGTTTGTATTTACCGGTAAATATCGTGATTAACTTAAAATAACGATAGCTAAATGTTGAGAAACTGAAACCACGGGGATAGAACTTAAAATAAACTATCCCCCATGAAATTTGCAAAAAAGTTTGGAAATATACACACTTGACTATTTGGTATCTAACAGCTTTTGCACAAGACAGGATATTGGCTGGGGGTACTACCGGGATTTCTTTTATCTGCCGCTGTGTTTTCGACTGCACTCTCTGCAAATTCCCATATTGGCGCTGTGTCTCCCTCCATAACTGGCCATTTCATCACTGGGCTTGATTTCGTGGCAGCGTGTACACATTAACCATCTGATATGAAACTGATCAAAGACAGGGTCATCAGAAGGACGTTCCATCCTTTTCAGGATCTCTTGTTTGCCAAGGTACTTTCTTTCCTCAACAGATAGAGCAGACTCTTGAAACATTGTCGGGTTGTACTGCTTGTTATTACGCTGATTCCGGCATAATGACTGTTCTCTATCATTTTGCATTTGAGCAATCAATAGATGCCGCTCATCGTTTTCTTTTTGCATTTTTTGAATACTTTCCATTCGCTGCTCAATGGGGAGCTTGATATCTCGCAGATGTTGGATTCCATTCATTGCCAGGCATTTGCACTTTGGAACTAAGGTATAATTAAATGCACACCTACTACAGTCTTCTGGTCGAGCATAGTATCTTCCTTCTCGCTCTCGCTTATGAATGGGACATTCATAAGCAGTCCCCCAAGAAGCAGGCATCGTTTGTGGAGGCGTTACGGCATTTTCCTGTAAACGATGCTGCCAGCGGGCCTCTCTTGCATTATGTATCCAGGTCTTTCCCTGTATATTTCCTTGCACTCCGAGCCGCATGAGATCTGGATTTATTGATTTTTGTTCAGTAATCCTGGGGAATGAAATAGAAAGACAATCCCACCCTTTTTCGCAAGCTTCCTGTTTCAACAAAACAATATCATCTTCTGTGTAGTACTTCCCAAATAATAGAATAATACGTGTCGGAGTATTGTCCAGCTCCGCAACAAGCAAAGGTGGGTACTGTTCAGGATCACATTGATAGTAAACTTTACCCACACGGGCATCCCAATTGTTCTTCGCTATCTCTGTTCTGCTTCCTATCTTCACTGGAACCTCAGGAGCTTCAATCGTCTGATATGAAGCGAAAACCATCTTAACAAAGAGATATATAGCAATTTCATTCGCATAGACACACTCATAGTTTGACTGGTGAGCAAAATGATGCTTGTTCTTCTCGCCCTTTCGCGCAATGAAGTCTCCATTACATGCAGCGCACTTGCAATTACAATTCAGGCCACGGGAACGGACGTCGTCGATACCAACTACTTCTCCGGTTGCTTTATCGATACCCCAATATAGATGTGAACGGTTAGAATGTTTTATGTTAATCTCACTTCTATACATGTATCTTCCCTCCTGAAAAATATTCCTCATATCTGACGCATTACAAATTCCCAATAGCTCGATTCTCTAGTCATCAAACAGTATGACCGGGACCTTTTCCAAGCGATACCGCCCCTTGTCTTTTTTCATTGTGTATAGGTTGATTCTGCATTCTTCGCAGTGTTCTCGTACTGCCTTCTCAAATTCTGGTTTTGCCATACAGCCCAAAATAATTGAGCTGGGGCGAATCATTTCAAGTAATGCGCCTTTTTTCTCTGCATCCCATTTGTTTCCGCAAGCACCATCATCCCGGATAATACGCCATTCTTTTTCGTAACTCCATTCAGGCGATTTTGACGTCAGGCTTTCAATAAAAATCCCTTGGATATCCTTTTCAAGAGTATTTGGATCGAGCGTATGAACGCACACTCTATCATCGGAGTATATAATTGGTACGGGTGAAAAACCTAATTGTCTATTGATTTCAAGCAGCTCATATTCCACACATATCCCACAATGATTATTGGCATAATGTGCCCACATTAATAAAGAATCATCCGATTCACTCAGGCATGAGATCCCCATTCGGGATTTCAATATGTCGTAGCTTGACTGAAATGTCCGAATCTGCTGACGGCAAGTTTTCAAAAGGTCTCTCCATATGGGACTTCCCTCACGTATCCCTCTTTTATCAGGATACATCTGCAATATACTCTGAAAGATTCCTTCCTCATCCATTGACATATCGCAATCAAACACGTCATTAAAATTACACGGTGCAGAATACCACATCTTGTTATGCTTTACAGTCTCGAGCTTTTCTTGTCTATCACTGTAGTATTTATACAGTGAGCTTGGTGCACAACACATGTAGTAATAACCGACTTCTGTATAAACTTGAATGTTCTCTTGTGGATTCCCGGAGAAAGCAGAGATGAAAGCTGAACGTAATTTCTCGTTCCAATCGTCGGTGTTTTCTTTATTAAACTCAGTCATATTTTCACCTCATTCCACTGCAATAAAATCCATACAACTTCATAAGTAATATGTGTCATTTGCATCCAGCACTTTTTTTCTCTCCTTCCAGTCTGGCATAAGCATGGAAAGAAACGCGTAGAAATGTTTGGAATGATTTGGATGGATAAAATGACACAACTCGTGCATCACCACATACTCAATGCAGTTTCGCGGTGCTTCCAGGAGCCGTTTGTTGAGCGTAATGACGCCTTTGCCCGGTAAACAAGAACCCCAGCGTGTATCCATGCTTCGAATCCGAAGAGAAGGAACTGCAACTCCGTATTTCTGGAACACAGGGTATAGTTCCTCAACAATTTCTCCAAAAACCTCCTTGCATTCCCGGTCAAAGAATCTCATAACCATTCGCTCTTTTTTTGAAAAATCCTGTGGATCTTTGACCTCAAGGAATAAATGGACCCCATCAGAATACAACTGTTCCTTGCTGGCTCGTATTACTTTCAAACGCAACGCTCTGCCCTGAAGATAAAAGGTCTCACCGCTGATATACTGCTTCGGCTGTGGTTTATACTGTTCCTGCAGCGCAAATTTCTTTTGTGCATTCAGGATAAACTCCGCTTTGCTTACCAAAAATGCATCTATCTTTTCTGCCGGAACCGCCATATTGGCAGATACATATACACTTCCGTTTTTTCGCACATGGAGGTTTATGTTTTTCACATCCTTCCGTTCCAACGAATATATCAGCGGTTTTTCGTCTATCTGGATTGTCCTCAATGTGATATCTTCAGGCATGATTAAAACCTCCGCAGGGCAACGGTTTTCACATTCTCAATGACTTTATCAATCAAATCAAATGACAATACCAGTCCCCGGTTCTTTTCATACGCATAGAACAAATCATCGATATCCTGGGAAATCCGATTGTGGATTGTCTGGTTATTGGTCCAGTCTACACGGCTGTGTTTTGCAATGATGGCCGTGATTTCCTCGGCTATCTCGGCTGCAAAATCAGGCGTCATTCCCTCTATTTGAGCATCATCAAATAATGCTGTTATCACGCCATAAAAAGCCTGTGCGTGGATATTGCATTTAATCCGTTCCGGATAGCTGACAGAGCTCTTTCCAGAATGGTAATCTTCCATGATGCTCCTCATCTTTGCCAGATATTCCGCTTCGCTGATAACCTTTTCCTTGTACTGATCCAGTGCATCCTTAATCCGCTTGGAGAAGCTATCATAATATGCAGGATTCTCCTCGTACTTTGCGCTGATGCTTTTGGATAGTCTGCTGGTGATTGCATCCGCTTTCGCCCGCAGAGAACCCAGTTCTTCCAATTCCCGCTCAAAGTCATCCTTATTCAGGATATCGACCGGATTGGTAATCTGCTTCAGACCAGCTACGGACAAATGCGTATCCAAAAGATTCTGCATCAGCGGTTCATACTCTCTGTTGTCAATAGCATCACAATAGCGAATTTTTACACTGCGCCGCACTTTTGAGAAGAACAAAAAACGATTCTGGTACTTCTCGCGTTCTTCTCCGGGAAGCGCAGCATAGGCCTGCTCAGAATTCAGAACAAGGTCAAGCGCTCTGCCGAAAGCACACAGCAAGTTGTAGAACTGTTCCCGCTTCTTTTCGTCAGCCAGAGAAACCTCTACCGCTTCCGTGTCGCTCAAATCCTTAACATCTGCGAACAGGTCTATAAGATTGGTATATGCCGTTCTCAACTGCCCCAGTGCTTCCAGCACATCGATGACAACGCCCCTCAGGTCTCTGCCTTCAAAGTTTTCCAGTCCGGCACCGCTGTACATATCCATGGCGGCATCCAATTTCTGAATCAGGCCGCGATAGTCCACAATAAGGCCATACTCTTTACCATCGTGGAGCCGGTTGGTTCTGGCAATCGCCTGCAGCAGGCCATGCTCTTTGAGCTCCTTATCGATGTAAAGTACCTGACAAACAGGAGCGTCAAAACCAGTTAGAAGCTTGCTGCACACAATGAGAATGTCAATCTCTCCGTCGCAGAATTTGTTTTTCATGGCTTCTTCGTAGGTATCGGCATCTCCATACTGCTTCATCATCTTTTCCCAGTATTCGATAACCATATTATCGGTGCCTTCATCTACATCATCCACACTTTCCCGCATATCCGGAGGAGAAATGACGACCGCACAATTCAGATCACCAAACTGTTCAAAGCACTTCAGATAACGAATGGCATCCCGCTTATAGTTGGTGGCCAGCATGGCCTTGAAGCCGGTATCCTTGAAGCCGAGGAGGAAATGGTTATTAATATCCAATGCAATGCGTTTGATTCTGGCATCTGTAGAAGTCAATCGGCGGATACTGCTCCATTTCCGGCGCAGATCCTCCTTCTGGGGATCGGTCAGCCGTTTTGTGGTCTGTTGGAACCACATATCAATATTTTCTTCATCCACCTTCTGCTCCACAAACCGTCCCTCGTAAATCAGAGGAACAATCGCGCCATCTTCCACCCCGTCCTGAATCGTATACTTGTGGATGAGCTTACCAAATTTGGTCAGGGTATTCTTTTCGCGCTTCATCAGCGGTGTTCCTGTGAAGCCAATATAGCAGGCGTTAGGAAATACTGTGCGCATTTTGGCAGCCATGGAGCCGTAGTTGGAGCGGTGACTTTCGTCAATGAGAACGAACACGTCTCTGGAATTGTTTTTCGCTTCCAAACGTTCTGCGGTGTTGAATTTATTGATAATGGTAGTAATCACATCTGCTTTGCCGTTGGTCACCAGTTCCACCAGATGCCGTCCGCTGGTTGCCCGGGCAGGATTCAGCCGGGTATGGGCAAAGGTTGCTGCAATCTGACCATCCAGCTCTTTGCGGTCGGTTACAATGACCACACGGGGATTGCAGACAGCAAGCTCCATCAGAATGTACTTGGCCAGCATCACCATAGTCAGACTCTTGCCGCTGCCCTGAGTGTGCCAAATTACGCCGCTCTGGCGGTTCCCTTTGCTGTCCTTCTGCGCGATGGTTTTGATGATCTCCCGAATGGCAAAATACTGCTGATACCGGCAGATTTTCTTCACATTAGCATCAAACAGAACAAAGTAGCGGGTCAGCTCCATCAGGCGTTCCCGGCTAAACAGGGAAATGATATTTCGATCCTGTTCCGTGGGGGCTCTGTCTGCCACCAGCTGTGCCAATCTGGAATCAAGGAATTCCGTATCCTGCTCTTTCCATACGCTCCAGAACTTCTTTGGGGTGCCTGCTGTGGCGTATTTCACGACGTTTTTGTTGGTTGCCATGACGATTTGGGCATACTTGAAAAGCTGGGGGATATAGTCTGCCTGTTGGTTGCGAATCATCTGCTCCACGGCCTGCTCCACGGAAATATGGGGTGCTTTGCACTCAATCACCGCGAAAGGAATGCCGTTGATAAACAGAACAATGTCCGGACGGGCATTGTGAAGCTTATCCTGGCTTTCTACAGCGAATTCTTCCGTCACATGGAACAGGTTGTTCTCCGGATGCTCCCAATCTATGTATTTCAGGTTGAAGCTGAGAGACTTTCCGCCGCCCACAGTTTCCGGGTAGCTTTTGCCCAGCAGCAGAGCGTCATAGATCTTCTCACTGGTGCGCACCAGACCATCGGTTAAAGGTTCGTCCAGTTCCTCCATGGCCCGCTCGATGTTTGCGGCAGAGAACTCGTTTTCCGCGCCGGCATAGCTGTAGCGGTTCAGCCTGCGCAGCTGCCCCCGGAGAATATCTTTCAGAAGCACATGGTAGCGGCTGCCCCGCTGCTTTTCACAGTCCTCGGGGGAAATATAGGTGTATCCCATGGACTGGAGAAGCGCAATAGCCGGTTTCTGGCTGGCATTCACTTCCAGATAAGCGTTTTGGTCCATGGTTCAGCCTCCTTTCGGTTTTGCTTCAAAAAGCACGAATAGCGGGGTGGGATAGACCCGCCTCGCTTTATTGATTGCGCATTGCCTTTATTGCTCCCTGGGTGTAGGCTGATATAATTAAATACTTGCTTTTTCATGGTGCTATACCCTCACAATCCCCGTCAGCAGAAGCTGCATCAGAGCTTTTTTCTTTTTCTTTTCTTCTTCCAGCTTACGCTGATGAAGGGTGATAAGGTGGTCGAGCTGCTGAAAGAAACCTCCAATAGTCTGTTGTTCTCGCATCGTTGGCGGCATCATCAGCTCCATTACAGCCATTTGCTTTCCCGAAACCTCGACGAAAGTTGATCCAGCCCCAACAAGCTCTCCATATCGTTTTAATTCTTCGGTTCGAGAAAAAATGAAGTACGAGTCAAGCTCTCCACGATGTGGGACAATGGACTGAAATCCCTGATTAGTACAGCCTTTTCGGGTTAAAATAGCTGTTTTCCCGATCCCTGCACGAGATGTAAACAGGACTGTACCGGGAGGAAGCATTTTGGCTGAACTATTCTCATAACCCAAGCCGGTTATCTTTTTCTGACTCGAATTTGCATAGATTTGATCCGCAATTTCAGCAGGTGCATACCAATCAATATCACCGTCCCAATAGCTCTGATTTCCTGTACTTGGGGTTCCACCACCCACAATGTCAGCAATATCTCCCAACTTACGCTGTTCCCAAACGCCTGTAAATCCCTTGAATCGAATTTCTGGCACAGCCTGACCTTTCTTTGGAAACATTTTTCCAAGGAAAAACTGCTTTACCTTCAGGATTTCATCGATTCTCTGTCGCTCCAGTTCGATCACCTTATCCTGCGTAGAGAGGATCTCGGCAATCTTTTTCTGCTCAGCAGGTGTAGGAAGGACGATTTTGCTATTCATAAACCGATCTTGACCCAGTGTTCTATTTCGCCCCGCTCCGCCGGGAGAAGCTGCTTCCAGAATGTCCTTACCACGCTTTGTCATCAAATAGGAAATCAGATAATCAATATCAACCCGCTTATCTATCGGTCGATACATCGGAAAACGATGCGAACCAATCATACCGACTTCTTTTTGTGTTGTTTTTCCAATGGCTTGCTCCCAAGCAAACACAATGTTCAAAACAAAACAGTCAGGCTCAATCCAGAATACAGCCTTATTCCCTAAAGACTCTCCTGTGACAGGTTCCTTATAGAAAATCCCTTTACCGTGAGAGCGTATGCCAATCTGCGTATACATTCCGTCTGCCTTTACCTCCACGGGGCGCTCCACACGCTCCAGGCAATCGGCAATTGTGTGCTCAGACCAGTCCGTAGGCACGATACCGGCCTTGGTCTTTCTATAATCCTCCGGCACGATTCCGTGCCGGATTTGGTCTATTCTCTTTTTTACTTCTGGTGTCATACTATCACCACTTTTACTCGTCTAAATTCTGAATTGTTCTGGCCATGTTATCTTCTTTTTTCTGATGCTTCTTCCTGTGGTATTCATAAAACCAATCAGGGATTAAGTAGCCATTCGCTCTCCGATTCCAGATTTTATGCTGCAGCTTAATCAATCCCTTCCCCAGGGTTCTTGAGCCGCTCGTTTTCAGCTTCTTCTCAAGTTCCTTCGAAAAGTTGTCTGCATCGCACAGGAGAGAAATGCTATTATCCACCTCTTTAATAACCGATAACCCATACTCCGCAACAGGCAAAAACCACGACAAAACAAAAAATGCTTTCACAAAACTTGGGTTAACCACTAAAAAAGTCACCAAAAAAACGATTGCTATCACACTCAAGAGAATCACATAGAACTTTTTAAACTCTTTGTGCAGAGCAAAGTCCCATCGAACATTTTCGCTCTGACTGTAGAAAACTTGAGATTCAGCATTCATAGAAGAGTAATCACTATACCAGTTCACAAACGCCGAAGTGTTTTTATCTCCGTACTTGCTAACCACATCTGCCAGATCTGATTTGGTCGGCATATCACCCCAATCAGAAATATTGGTATCGATCACCGGTGCAAATATGGAGGCATCAATATACTGTTGTATTGACGCAGCATGTTTTTTGATGGCCTTTATTTCTTCATCAGAATGTTTATTATAGAGTGCCAGAGCCACTGCCAAAAAACTGGATATCGCGGAAAGCCAGTCGATGTCCAGAATAGATGTCACCACTGAGAGTGCCGCGAATACCAGAGTAATGATTGCCTTCCAGCGAACTAAGGACTTTGCTTTAGAGTATTCACTCCGTTGTGCGACCTGGCACTGTAGAAGGAACTTGTCGTTTTGACGGCAGAATACACTATCAGCCGTATGTTGGGAAGTCACTTCCAAGGATTTCACCCCATTTCTTTATTGCCCCTTTATAATTCTCTGCCTGTTCTTCCTCCCATGCTTCACATGCTTTTTCGTAATCTGTTTGTGCCTTACCCTGTAGAGTCCATTTGTCGGAGAAACTAAGATGATTGATGTCACCTTGAATCTCTTTCATATCATATACAGGACTCATGATATGATCTGCAATATATTTCAGGGCATTTTTAAACCGTAGATCAATCCACTGACTTAATTCATCAACTGAATCTGCATAATCTACAATCATTGTTTCGAGCATATATGAGGGAATTGTTTTTGCATTCTTAACTTTGTTCCACTTTTTACAGAGACGCACCAGTTCCAGCAAACGTCCACCCTTACTTTGATTGGTGTTTGTAACATGCTCTTTATCCTCTTGGGGATCTGTTTTTTTCCAGTTGCCTTGCCCATTCGGGATAAGATAGTACGCCCGTCCATCACTTTCAGTCACAGTGTGAAAACATGGAACAATATCAAAAGACCAGTCTTTGGACTTGAGATTTAAAATAACAGCTTCTCCATTTCTTTGGACTTCAGAGTGAGAATATTCTCGCACTGACTCCAATTTGCTCTTAAACATGTTAGATACTTTTGTGCTGTTTAGTGTTCCATCGTCGCGTGCACAGCCTTTTTGCGCCGAGTTGGTAGTGCTTGCAGTAATCCGAACGTTGTCCCACGGATCATCTTGATTGTAAGTTGCTCCATTTGCTGCAATACCGATCATCAAGTCAATATCATCGAGTTCCCGGCATTTTGTTTTCCGTGCAAAGGAACCAAAGTGGACATTAAATCCTTCGTACAAATCAAAGAATCCGTCTTTTTCATCAAATTCAGCAATGTTATCCAACAGATTATCACGACTGATTCTCGCTGCAGATACAACATCTGGGTCGAGATTTACAATATCTTTCATAAACTCCTTAAAGGCCGCATTTACAGTTGTTGCCATACATCTTACCTCCTTGTAATTCCAACAAGTCCAGATAGTGTCCTAATTATTTTACTTCCTCCTCCAACTGCAGAAACCGGTCAAAATCGCTCTCATACAGCCGATCCTGAATGATCCGGTACTTCTCAAACTCCGCCTCTGCATAGGTTTTCGCCATGATAGCGCATTTCGATGCTGTTGGCCTGTTCCCCGGTTGCTGCTACAAAGGTCAAGTATTCTGCTGCGCCGGAGCGAATAGAGATTTCCTTCTTTTTGCTCATAGGCCCAATTCCTCCAAATACTTTGCCATCTGTGCCTGCACCTGTGCCAGTTCAGCCTCAATATTGGCAATGTTCTGCTTCACCTCGTCGATATCCACCAGTTCTTCCTCCTCAAAGGTGTCCACATACCGGGGGATATTCAGGTTATAATCATTGTCCGCAATCTCCTTACGGGATGCCCGGTAGCTGTATTTCTCCACATTCTCCCGGGCTTCGTAGGTCTCCACAATCTTCTTGATATCGCAGGGGCGAAGAATATTCTGATTCTTTCCTTTTTCAAAATTTCCCTCACCGGATGCATCGATGAACAGAACATCATCACGGGTACGTCCGGTGCGGAACACAAGAATGCAGGCAGGGATACCCGTACCATAGAACAGATTCGCGGGCAGGCCGATGACCGCATCCAACAGGTTGCTGTCCACCAGCGCCCTGCGAATCTTTCCCTCACTGGCACCGCGGAACAGGACACCATGGGGCAGTACCACTGCCATTCTGCCGTTGTTACCGTCCAGACTCTTCAGCATATGCAGCACAAAGGCATAGTCACCCTTGGAACTGGGAGGGACGCCAATGTCAAAGCGCTTATAGGCATCCATCGACGCAGTCATCTTCTCCTGCTTTTTGCCCTTGGCATCCAAACCGGCGTTTGCGAGAAATCCACTGTCCCATTTATCCAGGCTGAATGGAGGATTTGCTACCACCACCTGGAAACGCATCAGCTGATCGTCCTCAAGATTCTGGGGGTTGGACAAAGTATCGCCCTGCCAAATCCGGGCATCATCAACACCGTGCAGGAACATGTTCATGGTACACAGTGCCCAGGTCTGGGCATTCAGTTCCTGACCGTAAATCGCCACCTTGCCGCTGGGTACTTTCTTATATGCCTTCAGCAGCAGGCCGCCGCTGCCGCAGGTAGGATCATAAATCCGGTCATTCTCCTGAGGCTTCACCAGAGAAGCAACCAGTTCAGAAACCTGACTCGGAGTGAAGAACTCACCGCCCTTTTTGCCAGCATCGGAAGCAAAGTTGGCAATCATATATTCATAGGCATCGCCGATGATATCCGCAGACCCCAACTGTCTGGGACGGAGATCCAAGTCGTGAAAATCTTCCAGCAAGTTGCGGAGGGTCGCATTTTTCTCCTTAACTTCGCCAAAATCTACCTGAGAATTAAAATCAATGGCTCGGAAAACATTGCGCAGCTTTCCGCTGTTGTGTTCTTCAATGTGAGACAAGGCTACGTTAATCTTCTGACCGATTTCATTGTTATTACGCTCACTGTAAAGGAAATCAAAGGTAGATTCTTTATCAATCGAAAACCGTTCCCGGCTCATGGCTCGCTCCACACGGCGTTCATCACCGTTATACTGAACCATGTAGTTTTCTCGTTTTTCCTTAGTGACATCACTCAGGTATTTCACAAAAAGCATAGACAGGATGTAGTCTTTATAACGGGAGCTGTCGATCTTTCCCCGGAAGCTGTCACAGGCCTTCCAGAGGACTCTTTCAATATCCGTACGCGTTGTCATTTCAGTTACCTCTCTTCATGTCAGTAAATACTTGGTTAATCAATAAATCGTAATACTTTTCTTTTTCGGCTGCCAGTTCCGTCAAAAGCAGGGTTTCCCGATGGGCAAGCCCATTCAGTTCTGCCAAAACCCTTTGGTGTGAAAGCGGGAGCTGGTCTACCTCATAATCCGCAAAATAGCGAGGTTTTACTGCACCAAGCATGATACTTACTGCACTCTCGGATATTTGCCTCTTGACCGATTGCGAATTGATTAACCAGACCAGGTACTCCGGGAGCAGCAAGCTTTTGTTTGTTCGAACGACAACAAAACTCGACGGGATTACATAGCCTTCCAGCTGCTCTGTAATCAGCACAGCTGTATACGGAGCAGTCAACCGGATTACCACGTCGCTGGTATGTGTCAAATATTCCGGATTCAATGGTTCAACAGAATCAAATGTATCGCAAAAAGCCGTGTCAATGTATCCGCTGGGATGAATGCTTTTTAGATTTAGCAGAGGGTAGCGGTATTCCGTTTTTTCTCGTGCCTGTTTTCTCCCAAGAACCAGTCCGCTCCGAACCAGGGCCATATCTCCTAATTTCATTCGCAATTCTCCGTGTCTAGAGCAAAATTTAACATACTGTTTTCAAATATCATGCCCTTCTGGGCTTTATTTGCAGTATACACCATTCCCCTCAAATTGTCAACACATTTTTTGTGTCTAGGGCATAATTGAACAAGCGCTCTATTTATTCTATCCTTTGTTTGCTCAATATTGGAGCATGAAAACATCTAGGGCAGCACCGCATAAATACCAAAATCCGCATTATACAATAGGTGCCAAATAAAAACTGTGGATAACCTCTGAATTTTTGCCCGCAAAGGCGCACTTACTCAAGCTGCCAGACAGGGTCTGTCAGCCAGAATCAGA